>JAESGK010000030.1_pt1 | contig 229896 bp, 209 predicted proteins | sample 9269681 | NCBI WGS metagenome assembly JAESGK01 (sample SAMN14515347, study PRJNA621673) | algae metagenome | isolation source: Timaviella obliquedivisa GSE-PSE-MK23-08B and co-occurring heterotrophs from... | place: USA: Grand Staircase Escalante National Monument, Utah | collected 2006-08-15 | reverse complement strand
GAATCATCAAAACGCCGAACCAGCCTACGTAGAGGCGGTTGTCGGTGGAGGTGACCCAGCTACAAAAGCGATCCCACAGGGATGCACTTTCGCGTTGTTGTAAGGTTGTTGTCATGGTAATGATTGCTTGTCTATAAATTAATTATCAACGAGCGATTAACTCGTCTGAACTTATATTAGAGCCTTTATTGACTTTTGTAAAGCAGTGTTGAGCAATTCCTCACTTTTTGTTGGGTTTTGTTTACTAATCGAAAAGTAGGCGGGGTAAAACTTAGTTTTACCCCGCCTACTGTCAGTTCTAGGACTTATTAAGAAAGCGATCGTGTCCTTAAGCATTTCCTAAGCGCGCCCGTCGAGGACGAGAGGTTCTAGCATTCTCTTGGGTGACTGCATTCCGCTTCCACTTTTTGGACTCTGCCTGCTCAGATGGTTCACTGTCAGATCGATTATCGCGCCAGCGATATCGCATTGACTTGAGGTATTCCCAACCCCGCTGACGGCTAACTGTACGACCGAGTTGCTGGCTCATCCAATCAGCAACCTTGGCACCATTCCATCGCCCTCCATCAATAGGAGGTGATTGCAAAACCTGTCTCAGAAGAGCCTGCTGAGATTCGTCAAGTAGTGGCTCAGCACCCGGATGCTCGTGACGTTTATCACCTAATGTATCGGGCCCAATCCTGTTGTAACCCCAGACGAGTTCATAAATCCAACTGCGGCTGTACCCGGTAATGGATGCAACTTCTTCGCTAGGTCTACCTTGAGCCAGCAGCCAGATAATTTGATAGTGGCTCCGTTCAACCGGATCTTTTGCTTGACGATAGCGGGTTTCGAGTTCGTCAAGGCTAAGGCAAGGCTGGATAGTAATGCGTCTTGGCATAGGGATAATTGTGTTTGGCGTGAGAACAAAGTTTTCGGAAATATCTTTAGCAGTGAATCTTTTAATAAATCCCAATGAGATTAAGCAAAGCATCATCTCTTTAAACGTTTTTAAAGACCCATACTTTGCTAAGACGGCTTTAGGTAGCTATGCACCCGGACTTTGTTGATGCTCATAGTATTTCTCTTGATCTAAAGGATTACAACCAGGGAGAGAGCTAACAACCTAAAGAAAACTGAAGCAAGGTACCTATAAATTCTTCATATCCCGATCGCATCGAAAGCCGTATTCAACTGGCTTTAAACCTAGACTAGGGTTTTCTGCTGGTATGCACGCCCTGTATATGACAATGAATATTTGTCTCTCAAGTTTTGAAACTAGCTAACCCCATGGATCTGGAACCAAAAGCTATGGTTTGTGAAAATACAACACATACCTGCCCGTCGTGTCTGTCTCTCCTATCCTCACAGCAGACAAAAAATCTTCTGCTCTGCTCACGATCTAGAGGTAAATAACAATCACGGGTAACATCTTTCAGAAGAAATCATAGGTTGAATTAAGCCGTATTAAATTCAACTAAGTATTGACATTTATTACTTTTTAACTCAACCTACTTAGCTTCAGGTTAGAGCTCATCCGAATAAAGTGAATGTTACATTACCTTTATAGAAAAGTACAGTGGTTTAACTGAGAACGCAGTTTTTTTGAGACATAGATATCCTCAATATTTAGCTGGATGGAACGAAGGGCAGGTCTTACGCAAGTTCAACTTTATAAAAAAACGTTTTATTAACCAGGTATATACTGAGAAGAGCCAAGTCTCTTATACTACAGACCATGTGAAATTACTGACATTGTTGGATTTGCCATTTTGAACTTGTCATTCTATGAGATGATTACTCGAGCTTTAGTCTTTCAAAAAACTTTATGGGGAAGATCAACCTAGAAATTTTGATCTTCACTGACTGGCTAGACTTAATGGATTGTAGCGAGTCAGTCAGAGTTAAACTGTAAGTTTGCTAACTATAGCCATAAGGACGAAGTTGCCGTAGCGCTATATCAAGCTGACTGAATAAAGTTGAGTGCGATTTTCTAAGTCTCCAATCTTAAGGTGAAGCCAGTTGCCCTTGATGCACAGTAATCTTAAATAAGATGCAAGGTATAGTCATGTCGGTGATGAACAGCCAATTATTAAGTGGGTTGCTGGGTGGGATTATTGGGCTAGGTTTGGGGCTAAATGAATGCAATCCGGCGATCGCCCTTGATGCTCAAGCGCTATTGCTTTTAACTCAGCCATTAACGCCCTCTGAAGTTAACCTTTTGGAGCAAGGCGTAGCTCCAGCCAACCCTGCTTGGGTAACGGCAAATACCATTTCGCAAACTGGATTGACAATGCCTAGCTTGTGGTGGGCTAAACAACAATTTGGGGGGAAGTTGCTAACTAACTGGATTGCAAAGCCTGGAACTGACGATATGCCTAATCGGGTTGACTTACTGGTTAATCAACAAGCTTGGACAAGCTATAACTATCTCGATCGCTACGCTTTTCTCAATCAAATGGGAAGGGTTGCCCAAGACTTTGGCTACAGCACTCGAGTTTTTAATGCCCAAGGAGAACTGTTAGGAGCCTATATTTGTGATTTTGATTTGACTGAACCGATTTCTTCGAGCAATCCGCAAGAAATCACCTCTAATGTGTCCTTTACCGCACCTGATAGTTCAGCCTTGGCTACTTCAGCCTGTAGAATTTTTCTTGACCCTTCTGGCGTAGGAGCAGTACGGGGAGCAGGCACTACTGGCGCATTATGAGCCATTGACGGCGATATTGTTCGCTAGCGGTAGGAGTAAGGGGTAGGAGAAACTCGCTGCGTTGAAGAACGACAGCAGGGGGCAAGAGCAGGGGCTTTCGCTGGAGCGCGATCGGGATCTCAATATTTTGTCCTTTAAATAAGGGTGAAGCCGCCGAACTCAATAGCGAAAGCTGAGTGGCAATTTCAGGTTGCCAGCAAAAGTTGATCCATTTGAGGAGAAGATCGGCTTGAGAGGGATTGGGCTGGGCAGTCATGGGATGAACCCAGAGGTCGGCAGTCAAAAGGGTGCCAGTCGTAGGAACAAGGGCAGCGAGGGAGCGATCGCGGTTAATGGTCGGCAAAATTTCGTTTGACCAACCGACAGCTACCCAGGTATCTCCCAAAGACAGAGGCTGTAGGTAAGCATCAGAACTATAAAACTTAACTTGTTGATGGAGAGCTTGGAGTTCGCCTCCCAAGGAGGGAACCGTCTCCAGGTCTTGTAGATGAGCCGATTGCCCCAACTTCTTCAGCACTAAGCCAATGACTGTTCGAGCACTATCAGGCAAAGAAAGATGCCCTTTAAGTTCAGGTCGCCAAAGATCACTCCAATCTTTAGGAACCCAGCCCAGAGACTCAAATTTCTCAGGCTGATAAGCAATCATGAGCGTACTCCAACGGTAAGGAGCAGCCCAAATTTCGCCTTGGGGATCAGGTTGTCCTTGGCGATCGCGCCTGACCAGCGTTTGCCATTCGGGGGCAAGCAACTCCCACTGTAACTCCAGGTCAAGCGGACGAATCAACCCTTGCTGAATGGCTGGAGTTAGCCAAAAATCGCCTAGGGTTACCAAGTCTGCGACAGGAACGATGCGATTTTTGAAGGGCAGGGAAAAGCCCGATGGTTCCGGGCTGGGAACTATTTTCTGGTTTTTCCAAGTCTCTAGTAGGCTGAATAAGTCAGCAAGCTGTTCGTTTTGTAAAAAACTGAGATCTGCCGCTTGCTCTATTTGCCGCTGAAACTCCTTTAGAATTTGGGCGGGGACTGAACCTTTGAGCAACCGGACTTGAGCGGCATTACGGGGTTGGCTACAGGCAAGGAGAAGCTGGCTAATAGCCAAGGTGGCGGCGGCGAGGAAAGTGCGACGAGTGGGCATGGGCAAAAATAGTAGAAGTTTTAGAGGAGAGGGGGCATAATTTTAAGCAATTTGCTTCCGTTCTACCCCAAACCCAATCAGATTAATGACTGTCGGCATTGAGCCGTCTTGAGGACGTTCATAAGTCACAATAGTGCGCAGTCGCAGGTCAGGCTTCACAAACCGCATTTGATCCACCGCGACCGAGCGATTGTAATACGTGGTCATTTCTAAGGTTTGACGAGTCGGTTGATAGGTGAATCGTCCGGCGATCGCTCCTCCCTCAGAGTAACCTTTGTCCCGCAAATAATATCCTTGAATGACCTCGCCATCCGTTTGCAAAGGCACCTGAGCCGCCAAGGGAAAGGGAATAGGAGCATCGGTGGTTTGACCGGTCACGTAGACATCTGGCACAAATAGGGCGGTTAAACTCATCGAAACTTCTTCACCCGTTTCCGATCGAGTTTCAAAAGCAATGGCGAAACCAGGACAGGCAGAGGGATCATGCATACCTCGTTCAGTGTCAATCTTGATTCCTGGAAAGGCTAGATCAGTCGGCGTTGTTCCTGATAACATTTTCTGTTTTTGAGCTTGATTTAAAGTCTCGGCTCGAAACTCGGTGTAAGACCGTTCAATGGCATCTTCAAGCACCGAGTGATAGGTTCTTTCGGTCGTCCAAAACCCGTCGCAAGCAACGAAAAAGTCTTGAAAAGTCAGCATATTTTTTCACTATTTACTTAATTTAGATTTATGGCTTTTGTTAGCGACAAGGGATACAGATTTTACCTTAATAAATATTTATCCTACCTGGAATTTGTTGAATCTGAACAACCATGAAAGCTTGACAGCAGAGCTTTTCAAGTTTATCAATTCTTGCCTTGAGGCATGAGCGGACTTGGGCAGTACTGTCACTTCAGAATCAATGAATGACTTATTTAAAAGCGTTACTAAAGGTTAAATGATTCAGGAATATCTGCCCCCACGAGGAATGCTTCTCTAGGATGTAGGGAACTACTCTATGGAACAAATTGAGTCTGCTATGGATTTACTGAAAGACCAAGTCGCTATCTTGACGCTTAAGGTTGACTCAATGCACCAAATTATTGAACATTTGAGCCATCAAACGACCGAAGTTTTGTCGGAACTTAGATCGCAGGGAAAAGAGCGCGCCGAAGTGCCCCAGTTAGATGCGAGTGTAGGATGGTATTCGCAACAGCGCAGCAAGTTGAATGAGCAGATGGAACATAAGGATGTGCTGGTTGATGTGCGGTTTCCAGAAACTGAGCAGCAGAGTGGCGATCGCCTTTTATCTCCAGAGGTTCAGGTGCAGCGCTTAACGGCACAGCTAACCGCCGCTTACAACCGAATTGCAGCTTTAGAAGAGCAGCTTCTGTCTCGACGAATGCCTTCAAAGGGTTAAATCTCATTAGCAATTGGACTGTAGCAATTGGACTGTTAGCTGAGTTTCGTCTAGAAAATGGTTAATGTTTTATGAAGCGAATTGTTCATGTTCCTCTGCGATCGCTTCTATGGCATTAAGCATTTGCTTTTGCTCCCAATTTTGGTAGAGGTGTGCTGCGATCGCGCAGCCGCCAGCGCCCATACCCTCTTTTACAAAGCCCTGCTCGTAAGCCCGCAGCGTTGCATACTGAGATTGTGCAAAGCTAAGCTGAGTCGCAATGAGGGGCGCTTTCAAGATTTCTGCTAACCCTACTGTGTCTCCACTAGGGTCTTCTGCAACCCAGCGAGTCGTGCCAATGATGATTTGCGCAGGTTGCCACGGCAAACTTTGGGCATGAGTGATGGCTTGAATCAAAGCATAGACTGCTAGCATTTGCGTACCGCCTGCCAAGAGAACCCCGCAAGTTCGGCTAGCCGCGATCGCCATTCCTGCCACTACAACTTGCATTGGATCACCGACTGCGGCTATAACTTTTTGCCAGTGCTGAGTTTCGGCTGAGTGGCTCTGAAGTTGCTGGACCGACAGACCTTGTTGCACAATCTGCCATTTTTGTGAGTGGTTACAGGTGGGATGGCTGCTGTTAACTTTACCTGAGGCATCGTAGCCGAGTCCAGTTAAAACTGCCAGAGCCGTTGTCGTTCCACCTACCACACATTCTCCTAAAATCACGTAGCTCTGCGGAGTTTGAGCAGCTAGTTTTTCGCCCCAAAGTAGTCCTTGCGCTAACAGATGATTAACTATTGAGAGATCTAAGGCATTCCCTTGGCTCAGACAGCGGGCGGGCATTCCTTGTAAATCGATGGTTGGAATAGAAGGCGCATGAAGCAGTCCGGCATTGAAGAGGTGAACGGGAATGTTTTGTGCCGTGACGATCGCCCGCGTAATCAGCACAGGAGAAGCGCCTGCATGAAGAGGCGGCAGAGGATACTGAGGATGGGGTTGAGCGCCCTGGTAAAGAAATTCGGCATCGGCGATCGCTGTATATTGGCGATCGGTAGGCGTTGTGCCTGCGGCTGAGATGCCCGGAATGAGACCTGTTTCGGTAAAGCCCAGCACGCAGGCAAAAACAGGCAGTTGTTTCTGAAACCGCTCTAGCCATTGCTGACTCTGCTGTTGTTGGCTATAGATTTTGATCATTTAGAAACAAATTATTCTTCTTCCATTAGCACTTGCACCCATTGAGGCGGAGCGGGGATAGGGTTGCCAATGCGTTCCAGCAGTAGCCACGCCACTAGATGAACCGTAAATAGATAAATGAAATCGCTACAGAAAATTATTCCAACAGTGACTAGCTGAACTGTGGGTAAGTTGGTTTGTCCTAGAACATCCAGCCCTAAAAGCCCCCAGTCTACGAGTCGCGTCAAAGTCCACTGAATAAAATCAGTAATGCGATTAGTCAAGTAACTCCACAGATCTTCTCCTAGAAAAATCGACAAAATTCCCATGCGGAAGAAAAAGCCAAGGGTAGAAAGTAGCGTCCCAGTGGCGATCGACGGAATCCAACCAAAGCCTCGTCGCCACATTGCGCCCAATTGCACGCCCAAAATAGCATAGGGCACACAAAATAAAAGACTAAGGTAAGGTCCCATCAGCACCGAGAGCAACAAAGCGGTCACCAGTGCCGACATCCAAGCCGCCCGAGCACCCCACCGGAGGTAAACCAGGGCGATCGGGGTTGGGAATAAAATTCGCACCCAGGGGCCAATGCTGAGATAGTAGCTTACCATCCAAAGCAAGCTAGCTGTACTGGCAAGGAAGGCAGTTTCGACCATTGCCAAGGGCGGAGTAGGCGTTCGGACATGGGGGGTTGCCACGATGGGTGCGCTGGGCGGCTGGGCGGTATTTGCCCAAAACTCATCGTCCCAGCCTGCTTGCGAAGATGGATCAGGAACAATATTTCCGGGTTCTGATTCTTTTTTAATGGGATCAACCTGCCTATCTTGGGGGGAACCGCTCATGTATCTTGTGGAAAATCGCTAATCCACTTTAGCGCTATCTGACCCAGACGATGAGTCAAGGGCAAGTCGAGTCAAGGCTCTTCTGTAAGAATTTCACTTTGTTCAATACTTACTAAATATTTAGAACTTGCTATGATTTAGAAGAATATAAGAATAATCTTGATATTCGTGCAAGTTGGTCGCGAGGGGTAAGTCAACTGCTGTGAGCCAAGAACAGCCTTTTGAGAAGACTCATTTTGTCGAAGAAGTGGGCTTAATGTTTGAGACAGTCGGTCTGCCTCGGATGTCGGGCAGGCTTTTTGGGGCACTGTTGATTTCTAATCCGCCCTATCAGTCCAACAAAGATTTGGCAGAAATGTTGCAGGCTAGTAAAGGATCGATTAGCACGATGACCCGTTTGCTCATGCAGATTGGGTTGATTGAACGGGTCAGTTTCACGGGCGATCGCCGTGACTATTTTCAAATTAAGCCCCACGCTTGGGCACACATGACCAAGCAGCGAATGACCCAAATTACCGCCTTCCGACACTTGGCTGAGCGGGGGTTGACACTATTAGCTAACGAACCGCCAAAGCTCACCAGTCGGCTTCAAGAAATGTACGACATTCATGCTTTCTTAGAACGAGAGATGCCATTACTAGATGAACGTTGGGCTCAAGAACAGGCTCAAGAATTTCATCATTCATAATGGGTAGAGATAGCTTTGTCCGTAGTTCGTCTGCTGGTTCCCGCACTTTTGATTATTCAGGACTTTTTGTATGCAGCTACCTTTCATTGGCAAAGTCCGCCATCCCACACCCTGGTTAATTGGACTCATTGCGACAGGTCTTGTAGGTGTAGGCGGAATCACCACCTGGATTGTTCAGAGTAGCTCTAAGGTTGCCGAGTCTGCCAACTTGACAGTTCCGGTTAAGTCGCAGGCTTTACAGGTGCGCATTACTGCCAGCGGTGTGATCCAACCTATCCAAACTGTCAATCTCAGTCCTAAAAGCTCAGGCATTGTATCAGAACTGTTTGTCGAGCAAGGCGATCGCGTTAAGCAAGGGCAGGTGATTGCCCGTATGGAGAACCAAGAGATTGCAGCCCAAGTTTTGCAGGCAAAAGCCAGGGTAGCGCAGGCGCAGGCAAGGCTGGCAAAGCTTCAGGCAGGCAACCGCTCGGAGGAAGTGACTCAGGCACAAGCGCAGGTGGTGCAAGCGCAAGCCCAGGTGGCGCAGGTCAAGGCAAAGTTGGATCTAGCGGTACAGCGGGTTAAGCGGAATCAGCAGCTTGCAGCCGAAGGGGCGATCTCAAGCGATGCACTAGATGAAATTATTAGTACTGCCAACGTCTCTAATGCCGATCTGGCACAGGCAAATGCGACGCTGCGAGAACGGGAAGAGAATCTTCAGCAGCTTCAAAACGGCAGTCGTCCTGAAGATGTGGCGGAGGGAGAAGCGGCGGTGATAGAGGCGATCGGCAATTTACAGGCGATCGAGGTGCAGCAGCAAGATACCCTGATTCGGGCACCTTTTAATGGTGTGGTGACGCAGAAGTTTGCCAACGAGGGGGCGTTTGTCACCCCGACAACCACGGCTTCGGAAGCTACTTCAGCAACCTCTACGGCGATCGTGGCGATCGCCGAAGGCTTGGAAGTTTTGGCAGACGTACCCGAAGTAGATATTCAGCAGTTGAAGATTGGACAACCTGTTGAGGTGGTTGCCGACGCTTATCCCAATGAAGTTTTTCAAGGTAAAGTGCGACTGATTGCCCCTGAAGCTGTGGTCAAACAAAACGTGACTTCCTTTCAGGTACGAATTATTTTGGTAACGGGTCAGGGCAAGTTGCTGTCAGGAATGAATGCAGACGTAGTCTTTTTAGGAAATGAGGTGCCGAGTGCTGTAGTGGTGCCGACAGTGGCGATCGTCACAAAGGACGGCAAAACAGGCGTGCTAGTGCCAGATGAAGACAACAAGCCTCAGTTCCGTGACATTGTGCCCGGTATTGCCGTGGATGACCAAACCCAGGTTTTACAAGGGCTGAAAGCGGGAGAGGAGATCTTTACTGATATTCCACCTGGCTCAGATTGGGGTAAACCTGAGGAAAACGAATAGGGAGAACCCATGGATTTAATTGAAAGTATTAAAATGGCGGTCACGACGCTGACTGGAAATAAGCTGCGAAGTAGCCTGACCATGTTAGGCATCATCATTGGCAATGCCTCGGTGATTACGATGGTGGGCGTTGGACAAGGGGCACAGCGCTATGCCTCTGGGCAGTTTGAGTCGTTAGGGCCGAACGTATTGTTTATTTTGCCAGGAAGCGATTCATCGCGAGAACGATCGACTGAGATACCGCGCACGTTAACGCTAGATGATGCTAGGGCGATCGCGGCTCAAGTTCCCTCTGTCGAAGCAGTAGCGCCCCAATTGCAAACCCAACGGCTGATTACCTACGGCAATAAGCGCAGCGATACGCTGATCACGGGTACCACTCCAGAGTTCACCATTGTACGCGACTTTGACATGGAGCAAGGACGCTTTTTTACCGATATTGATGTCCAGCGTCGCAACCGCGTAGCAGCATTAGGAGCAGACACGGCTAGAAAGATTTTTGGCACTTCCGATCCGGTTGGGCAATCGATTCGGATTCGCAATATTAGTTTCCAAGTGATTGGAGTGATGGAGGCAAAAGGAGCATTTCTGGGCAGCAACCAGGATGAATCAGTGTACATTCCCATTACTACGATGGCAAGCCAAATTGTAGGACGCACGTCACCCTACGGGCTATCTGTATCCTTTATTTCGGTAACCGCGAAGGATGAAAAATCGGTCAGCGCAGCGCAGTTTCAAATGACGAACCTGCTACGGCTGCGTCATAAGATTGTGAACAGCAATGACTTCACCATTCGGACGCAAAAAGACGCGTTAGAGATCGTAGGAAATGTGACTGGGGCACTCACGCTGATGTTGGCAGCGATCGCTGGAATTTCCCTATTTGTGGGCGGCATTGGCATCATGAACATTATGCTGGTATCGGTGCGGGAACGAACCCAAGAAATTGGCTTACGAAAGGCGATCGGGGCAACCCAGCAGGATATTTTGCTACAGTTCATCATTGAGGCAGTTATTCTTTCGGCTTTAGGCGGACTAATCGGTACAGGCATTGGGGTCGGTGGCGTTTCGTTGATCAGTGCAGTCTCGCCGTTAAAAGCAGGGGTTTCGACAACAGCGGTTATCTTAGCAGTAGGTGTGTCGGGCGGAATTGGACTCTTTTTTGGGGTGTTTCCGGCTCGCCAAGCAGCAAAGCTTGATCCCATCGTGGCACTGAGGAGCGCTTAAGATGCAGACCATTATTCAGCTAGAAAACATCGCTAAAATCTACGGCTCTGGGGAGACAGAAGTGCGGGCGCTGGCTAAGGTTAACTTGATTGTGGAGCCAGGAGAGTATTGCTCCATTATGGGAGCTTCTGGCTCAGGTAAATCTACGGTCATGAATGTGATCGGTTGTCTCGATCGCCCGACATCCGGCAGCTATTACTTGGATGGCGTAGACGTAGCGCAACTTCCTGACACTGACCTGGCTCATATCCGCAATCGCAAAATTGGTTTCGTGTTCCAGCAGTTCCACTTATTGCCTCAACTCAGCGCCTTGGAAAACGTCATGCTGCCCATGGTTTATGCAGGCGTTTCGACTGCGGAGCGCAAGGAGCGATCGGTGGAGGCGTTAACGCGAGTAGGATTGGCAAATCGGTTAAATAATAAACCCAATCAGCTTTCGGGAGGACAGCAGCAACGGGTGGCGATCGCCCGTGCCATTGTCAACCGTCCGGTCTTAATTTTGGCAGATGAACCCACAGGAGCCTTGGACTCTCAGACCACTCAGGAAGTGTTGAATATTTTTACCGAGCTTAACGCCAGCGGTATTACGGTCGTGATGGTGACGCACGAAGCCGACGTTGCCCGCCAAACGAAGCGGATTGTTTGGTTCCGCGATGGGCAAGTAATTCATGCCAATCTGGCTCCTGATGAGATGAATCAGATGATGGTAGCTTAGTGACTTTAAAGATCTAAAGCAAGACGCTCAAAACAGGCATAATGCATTACGGCTCAAATTGGTTGAGTTTATTTTGGGCTGATGCTAATAGAATTTGTGCTTCTGAATATACGCGAGTTCCATTTTGAACTTGTTCTAATTGATCGATGATGCTTTGTAATCGGCTCATTATGGAGGCGCGGTTGGTGGGCGTGGCGACGATCGCAAAAAGCTCTACTTTTTCCTGTTGCACTTGTTCAAAAATTCTAACTGATTGTTCTTCAGCCTGTAGCCGAATTGTAATTTGTCCAAGGTTCTTCAGGTATTCTGCTCGCATTTTCTGTGCTTCGGCGTAGCCCGTGTCATCTTCAGAAACACGTTCAACTTGCGCGATCGCTTCCTCCCATACTTTAGCAATCTGCTGCCATTCTTCAGCTGTGTGGGGTGGGTTTTGTCCTTGGATTGCGGCTCTTTGAGAGTATTCTCTTGCTGTACTAAACAACATCAAAGTGTGCTGATTACCTGCTGCTAGCCCCACTATTTCCTGAAAATCTCGATGATAGGCAGCCAGTTTTTGTTGGGCTGATTTGCCTGCTAGGGTTTCGCCCGGAATTTGTTCTAGTTGATCGAGGGCAGTTTGCCATTGGGCGATCGCGGTTTGGCGATCGGTTGCGGTTTGTGCTTGGGGGTATTTTTGCCGAGCAGTAGCAAGAGTTTGTTCGGCTTCAAACAGCATAGTTTGGGCGTTCTTTTCTTGAAAGAGTTGACCTTTTAAGCGACCTGCTTTTGCTCGAGCAGCGTTGAAGTTGCTGGTACTAAATCGCCAATTGTAGCCGCTGTAATTTGAGTAAAATGAGTCGCTTAGCCAGCCCACAGGCAACTTATCCAGGCTTCTCTGAACTTCACGAAGCTTTTGTTCACCTAGATCTAAATCGGTGGGAGCAGTTGCATTATTAATTAATTGTTCAGCTTGTTCGAGGGTAGTAATAGCAATGCGATAGTTATGATCTAAGCTAATGTAACTAGGGAGCAATAGGATAGGGGCTACTTCGGCAACGGGACGACGAATGACAGCGTAAGGCAAATTTACCAGCCAAATTACGCCTATAGGAATACCGCAGAGTAGAGCAATGATAACGATCTTTTTGAGGGGCGATTGCTGACTTGCATTCTTAACAGGATGTGTAAACTGAATGCGAAGTCGTTGTTCTTCCTCTAGTTCGCGTTCTATTTCTGTGAGAGATTTGGGTTGAGGCGGTGAACTAATTGGGGGCGTAATGGCTTGCCCTGTTGAAGAAGGCGTAAGAACGACCTTAGGCTGGGTGGGTTGGCGGTGCAGGAACTTGAGATGGGAAAGTTTGAAGAGCGCCATAGGTTACGTCTGGTTGTTGCGCTCATTGTTCCCAAATTACGGGACAAACTCTTGTGATTGTGACTAATGATGTGTATAAAGTTAGGGTTCCTGTGATTCAGGTTGTTCCTATTACGGAACGGAGTGATAAAAAAGCAAGGATTCAAACTAACGCCTCGATCGCGCCTACAGATTCTAATGGATTAACGAAACGGTCTGTTGCGGATTGCTTACAAACTCGACCGATTGACCACTAAGCACGATTGGTTAGAGTTCGAGGGCAGCTTGAGGAGACGACGATGACTGGAATTGATCGAGCGCTGAAAATTGTGTTTGGGTTATTGCCTTAACGTATTCCTTTAGATTTTACATAGCTCTGTTTCTAGCCTTTCAGCCACCATGCGCGCTGCTTCGCAGATACCGCAAGGGTTGCTTCTGAAGTTGAGTGATCGACGACGGCGTTTGTGGTGGTTCATCCGAAGAGCAAGGGTGGTGGTATTTAGATGTTTTGGCGCACTCTGTGACGCTATTAGATAAAGCTGCTTAAGCCCGAAACTGTTCCATTAACCAGGCTGTGGTTGCCGATTGGTTCTCTTGACGGCTGCGTTGTAGTGCTTGCTCCAAAGTCTCTAACTTTAACCCAGGTAAAACTTGCGATTCACGAATCCGACGAATGCTATGGTCAGGGGCGATCGCAAACGCTGGAATTTGCATTTTCTGGACGTTGACTGTCCAATATTCTGCAATGCCCAGATCTTCGTATTGCAGTCGCTTTTCGCCTAGATCATCTGCGAGGGAAGTGTCTGAGATTTCGATGACCAAACTCGGCAAGGGATAGAGATCTAAGTTGATGACGCGGGTTCCCCAGGGAATGGCATCCGCAGTGTCGCCAATGTAGTAGGAGGCATCGGGTTGAAATTCGTCATATCCAGTTTTGCGATAGGAGCAACCATCGTGCCCATTCATCGGGATGCCTCGCAAAGTTGCGAATAATCCAACGCTGAGGATGATGGTGGTGTGGTCTTTGGAATGATCAGAGCCAGTAGACATAGGTTCAAATCTCATCCTGCCTTGGTAGTAATAGCTTTTGAGTTTGGCGGAGGCTGGGGCATCGGCGATCGCCACAAATTCTTCCCAAGATGCAGTGATCCAAGTGTTGAGGGGAGTTTGGGTTTGCAGCAGGGTCATTGGAGTTGCCTCTGGGTGCGGATGGATGCTTTATGCCTCATTGTACAAGGCGATCGCTGAATGCATCCCCAAGCGGCGATCGCCCCCAATGATGAAGCGCCAGAGGACGACTTCATTTCTTGAACCACCACGCGTGCTGCTTTGCAGATACCGCAAGGGTTGCCTCTGAAAGTCAACGAACTTTGCGTTCCTAGGTTTAGACTATGATTACGAGCCTCGACTCAAGGAATAACAATGGAACAAATAGTCCAAGCTCCATATTGAGAAATTGCCTGAAGGATTGTATCTTGCCACTTCAGAGGATATTCCTGGACTGGTTGCCCAAGGGCGTACCGTTGCGGAAACAGTAGAATATTGCGCGAGATGTTGCTAAAAAGTTGCTTGAGGCGCAAACTGAACGTCATAACCAAGTCCAACTAACTGACATTGAAGATGTCTTTGATTATCCCTTGATTTTGGGGGGCTGATGGGACGTTTGGCAGGTTTCAAGTATCGGCAAATTGTTAAGCGTCTAAAGCAACTAGGTTTCGAGTTCGATCGCCAAGCGGCGGGAAGTCATGAGATTTGGTACAACCCAGATTCTAATCGCTACACTACAATCCCTAATCATCCGGGTGATATACCAGAAGGGACGCTCTGAGCAATTCTCAAACAAGCAGATATCACTCCCAATCAATTCCTTGATAATTAACAAGAAACCTTGCGTCTGAGCACAGGTCATCCTTTCAGCCACCACGCGATCGCCAATACGATCGCCATCCCCACCAAGAACCAAACCCACCCAGGAAGCGTGGATCGAAAGTTGAGCGACCCTTGCGGTATCTGCAAAGCAGCGCGCAGTTTGACAGTCTTTAACATCGTTTTCAAGTTGAAGTTCTGCGTAAATCTGTTGGGCTTGTTGATAGTGTTGTAGTGCTTCTGAACGACGCTTGAGGTTTGCAAGTGCAATGCCATGAAAAGAGAAATTGCTTCGCCGTTGCGCTAACGCCCTAATTTTCTTTGTGGTTCATCAAAATTCGCTGGATTTCGTCAACTTCAATATTTTCTTGCTCAGACTTTGAGTAAATGTCGAGTAGAACTACCGTGGCGGGAGATTGCAGCCAATAAATCAGTCGATAGCCACCGCTTTTTCCTCTTTGAGCATCGCTATTTTTGACTCGTGCTTTTAAGATAGTGCTGCCCACGTCTTGTAGTTGATCGCCCACAAACTCACCTGCTTGCAACTTTTGCAACACTTCTTGAAGATCAATGCGAATCCGACGGTATTTTTTAGCAAGAATGCGAATTTTTCGTTGAAATTCGATCGTGAGTTCAATGTCAATTGGCGTAGGCTCAGTCAACGTCGATGCCCTCCCAAAGCTGACGCAGGGATAGAGTTTGCCCGTTGTTGGCTTGTTTCCAGGATTCTTGAAAGCTAGTAGCTGAGAAGCCTAATTCATTGTCTGTTGTGGATTGCTCGGATGACTCAGGCGGCTCAGAAACCAAGACGATGATTTTGATTTCTTGGTCTGAGGAAAGATGTTTAAGGACGGCTTCAGGAATTTCGAGGCTACCTTGAGCGTTGAGTTTGGATGGAAATTCGTAGGCTTTCATGGTTGGGGGTTCGGGGTGGCTTGTCGATCATTTTACCCTTTGAGCAGCCACGCGATCGCCAATACGATCGCCACCCCCACCCAGAACCAATCCCACCAAGGAAAGCGCACGCTGCTTTGTAGATACCACCAGGGTCACTTCTGAAATTGAGCGACCCTTGCGGTATCTGCGAAGCAGTGCGCCTTTTGGCATTGTTCGACTCTTAATCTGCACTTACCCCACGACAGTATGTTCCAGCGATCGCGGATTGGTCACTCGCTTAGAAGCGCTCAGGACTTCTATCCCGACTACATTGCCAGTTTCGTCATAGTCTAAGATGATGCCGGACTGGTCTTCATTGCTTTCTTCAATCCGTTCATCACTCAGCATAATTCGCAACACATCTGTTTCAGCATCATAAATAACCTTCATGGGTCTCTCCAATATCGAGTAATTTGACGAGTTCGATAGACTGTAATCACAATTGCAGGGTTCGTATTGTCTGAAATAATTGCCCGGACTAAGTAGACTTTGCCATTCTCAAATTCAATCTGTGATTGATAGGCTTTTTTTCCGTCTCGATTCTCAACGATCTGCTGTGGGTTGTTGAGGACGGTTTCTAAAGCTTCACGCGGAATGCCTCGACGTTCTTGTTCTTCCGCTGCATGGCGTGAAATGTAAAAGCTCATCTTGTAATCACAAAACATGAAACCTAAGTGTACCGCTCTTAGTGGTTAACGGCGATCGCTCCCAATGACGAAGCGCCAGAGGATGACTCATCCCTTCAACCACCACGCGATCGCCACCACGATCGCCACTCCCACCAAGAACCAACCCCACCAGGGAAAGTGACGACGAGTAGCACGACGAGCCACAGGACGGGGCGCAGTGGGTAAAGACTTTTCATACCAGTCAGGCAGTGCAGGTGGATCGTCGTGCAGGGGTGGCGCAACAGGAGCAGATTCATATTGGGGTGCTTGGTTGATATTGCGTAAGGCGTTTTGGCAGTGCTGAATGCCGGGTTCGTAGCCAATTTGGCTCCAAAAGTTGAGGGCTTGTTCGTAGCTGAGTTTGGCTTGATAGGCGTGTTTGAGTTTGAGATAGGTAGGGGCGATCGAGACAGTGAGGATTCTGGCTTGGCTATAAACATCCTCAATGGTTTGATAAATCTGAAGGGCAGGCTGCAAAAATTGCTCCATCGCTAACTTTGGATCAGTTTGCACATCGCCGATCGCTTTTAACGTATTCGCCTCGCCCAGCCGTGCGCCGACTTGCCGATAAATCCCCAACGCCTCGTCATAGCGCTCCACCGCTTCACGACTTTGCTTAAGAAATTGCAGCACATCGCCGATCGCTTGTAACGTATTCGCCTCGCCCAGCCGTGCGCCGACTTGCCGATAAATCCCCAACGCCTCGTCATAGCGCTCCACCGCTTCACGACTTTGCTTAAGAAATTGCAGCACATCGCCGATCGCTTGTAACGTATTCGCCTCGCCCAGCCGATCGCCAATTACTTGCATCAACGGCAACAGCGTTTGTTGATAAAGCTCTAATGCGTCAGTTCGTCTATCAAGCAAATACCAAACCTGCCCCAAAGTTAGTAAAGCCTTACCATACAGTGTTCGCTCTTCTTCCTCCGGTTGCCACTCCTCCCACAACCGCTCCAACATTTCTCGCCGCAGATCATTATGCCCCCGATGTTTCAAAAACTCATCGCAGTCGGCTTGGCTCTCCGTTTCAAACCAAATACTGGCAAACGCCACCCCATACCGCCCCAAATCACACCAATGATGGAACGCTTGCACATAGGCAAACACTGCCGCCCGTTCCTGTAATCGGTCTCCTGTCTGCAACAGCCCCCGCTGCGGCATAAAATAAGCCACCGCCCGCTCTTGGGCAGATTGCAAATCAGTTGCGCCTAGCTGCACAAAGCGCCGCAACAATGGTTGAAACTGAAATCGCCAAACTCCTTCGGGCTTATCTTCAAGCAACAACGAACACCGCGCCAACCCGCGCAAATCTGTCTCGCTCACCGTTTCTTCTGGCAGCATCGCCTGCGCCGCTGTCTCATCAAACGCAAACTCTGGACGGTATACGCTTACCCAACGCAATAATTGTTGTAGCTTGGGAGTCAGCGCCTGCACACTCTGGTCAAACACCTTGCCTAAACTGGCTTGCAAATCTCCTCGATGCTCGTAAACAATCGTGCGAAATAGGTTAACATCATCGGTTTCTACCAGGGCTTGTAACCTTCCTACTTCAGGCACCTCGCGGTCATATTGCGCCCGATTCAGCAACCAACCCGCTGCCAGATTGATCAACAGCGGCTGCCCACTGGCAAGTTCAACAAAGGCTTGCAGCGCGCCCTCTTCTCCCAAAATGCCCCGCGCCCTCAGCAGCGCCACCCCCTGCCCTGTTGTCAACCGATCCAACGGCTCTAGCCATTGATGCCTCTGGTGTTCGATCGCTAACCGCTCCTGGCTCGTGTAAACAATGGTGCTACGACTGTTTGCCGCTACCCATTGCTTAAAAAACGCCTCATAAGGCTGCCAATCTACCGATCGCTGCACCGTTTCCAAATTATCAAACACGACAACTACCCGCTGTTGCCCCAAAGCATTGAGCAAAGCACTGGCTAAATCTGCCTCCGATGCCGTATCTGCCACACGCTCACCCAGGCGATCGCACAAATTCCGCGCCACCCTAGCAAACAGCGGTGCCGACTGAAAATTGACCCATAGAACTTGGCTCAGTCCTAGCCGTCGTCCAAACTGTTTACCCGCCCGAAACATCCGCGCCGCCAACGCCGACTTGCCAAAGCCTCCGGCTCCCGTAATACCCACCACCCGCACTCCTCGGTCTGCCACCATTGCCAGCAGTGCCGTCTGCTCTGGCTTGCGCTTCTGCCAATACTCTACGGGTGGCGGCTGCTCATCGGCGATCGCTCCTTTAGGCAGGGGTGCCGCATTGTAAACATCTCCTACGTGCCCAATCGTCCTGGCATCAATTTGATAGCCCTTACCACTGCCATCAATCTGCTGACGTTTAGCCGGATTCTGGGCTGCATCTCCATCATCATTTGCCATAGTCATGATTTACCATAGTCATGATTTACCATAGTCATCCCCAAGCCGATCGATCCGATCTGACTGAATTTGATAGCCCTTACCTTGATCCCGAATATCTTGCTGCATCGTAGTTGAGCGTTGACTTTGATCTAAGTTCATAATCTGCTGCGCCAACTGCCCCACCTCTGCCGCAAACCCTGCATCCTTCATCTCGCGTCGCAAAAACGTCTCCAAATCCCTCGCCGCCTCTTGCCTCGCTTCCGGCAACTGCTCAGCCTTCACTGCTGCCAACGTTTCCTCAGCCGCCACATTCCCCTTAAACCGCCGCGCGATCGCCCCCCACAAGTCCCCCACCAGCTTCTTCCCCGCCTCACCCGCGCTGCTCTTAGCCAACTCTTGAACTAAAATAGTCGCGATCGCCGCTGCCGTAATCGGTTCTGTCATACTGTCCTCCGATGCATAAAAGGGATTACGCCCTTATTATGGCAAACCAGCAAGGAATCTCAGCATTCTAAAGCTTTATGAAACGAAACCGCAGATAGAGGGGATGTACAAACCATTGCTGCCTATGCCACAAATTTTCTAAGGTCAATCATTCCTGATCAAACAAAGATCATTCTCGTTGCAGCATTAACCATTTCCATCCCAACTATCATTCCGATCGCCCTTGCAAAGACTATTCTCATCGCAGCGTTAACCATTCTCATCACAACAAACAGTCTGATTCTTCTTGCAATGACCATTCCCGTTGCAGCAAACCGCGCGATCGCTCCAACCCCGATCGCGCCATTACCGCAAAATTACTTATCTTTTCAAACAAGATCTGTATATTCTTTAACTCGTATCCCTATTTTCTCCCAAGCCGCTGCCCTGCTTTATCCATAAATTGTGAAAAGAACCTTTATAACCACAGGACTCTACCCATGGCACGACCCAAACGCACCTCTGCCGCCCTGATCAAAGCGGAACAACGAGAAGCCGGAATGCGCTCCATCAACGAATTCCTCGATCTTGGCAACGGCTTAAACCTAGAAACCTATAGCCGAAAAATTCAAAACCTGCGATCGCACCTCTCCTTATACAACACCACCCTCGCCCAAGTAGACGACCTCACCCGCAAAATCAAAGCGATCGAAGCCGACCTGAACCGAACCAGCGAACAAATGCTCCTCAGCATCGGCGGCAGATATGGTAAAGATAGCAGCGAATATGGCAAAGCAGGCGGCAGCCCGCGAGGGGAACGTCGTCGTCGGGCATCGACATCACCCTCTGCACCGCCCACGGCACCATCTGAGGAAAAGAAGTTAGAACCCGTTATCCCATCTGCAATGAACGGTGGAACATCCACCGAGACGAACGGAAATGGTAAGGCTCCGGTAACGCAAAGCTAAACCGCGATCGCCTCTCCCGTTTCCGAAGCGCGGCGCACTGCATCTGCCACTCTGAGCGCGTACAAACTCTCCTCTGGAGTCACATACAGCGGTGCGTCCGTCGTCAGATGATCTAGCACCATCGTCGTATCTTGAACGAATAGCCCGCGACGGCTGCCCATGTCGATAGGCGTAGCTTGGTCGGCTTGGATCAACGTGCCCTGCTCGCCCTCAATGACGATCGCCCCCGCATCCCCTCGGATCTCTAGGGTGCGATCGGCTTTCCAAATGGTTTCGCCTTTACCGTACACCAGGTCGGCAATTAAGCCGCTGGCAAACCTAAGTTGCGCCGTGCAAATGCAGGTGCGATAAAAGCCCTCTGCTCCATCCCAAAACCGGGATTGTCCGCTAACCGTTGCGACCTGCCCAAACAGGTTTGTCAAGCGACTAATGCGAGACAGTGCGCCAATGAAGGGAAATCCAAACAAATCGGGCTGATAAGTCCACTTCAAAGGGGCAGGACTTTGGGGGGCAAGGCTGTTGTAGCGAACGTAGAGTGGAGTGGCGATCGCGGGTAAAGTCGCCTTGACTGCCCGATGAATGCCGCTCAACAGTTCAATATGTTCGACGTGGAGCATTTTGCCTTGAGCCTTTGCCAATTGAAGCAGCGCCTCAGCTTCTGCAACTTCCACGGAAAGCGGATACTCAACAACCACATGCTTTCCGGCTTGAAGGGCAGCATGGGCGATCGCCCCATGATCACGATTAACAGCAGTAATGATCACCAAATCTAGCTCTGGTTTTTCCACCAAATCTTGCCAAGCCGCCACGCTTCGAGCGCCGTAGGTTTGGCTAAAGGCTTCAACTTTTTCAGGATGGTGCCCGCTCACATAGGCAATTTGAGCGCGATCGTCAGCTTGCACACAATCTGCCCTCAGCTTTGCCACATAACCCGAACCGACCAAACCCACTTGGAGGGGAAGCATTAGCGAACCTCGTCAAAAACTGGAGCTTACCGCGTTATTATCGCAGGCGATCGCGTAACTATTAACGCGCAACTATCGATAGGCTGCAATCCCGTTGCAGTTCCAGTGCTGACACCTGGGCTTAGCGATTTAAAACATCGTTCCGATACGTAGTCGAGCCTATAATTTGCACGACCTCATCAATTAAGGCTTGAGGAACTTCTATCTCAGCCAGTGCCGCGACCAAATTCTCGGCGATCGCGTCAAAATGGCGATCGGTTAAGCCCATCTCAGCCACTAATTCTTTATGCGCGTCTCTTATAGTCCGACCCTGCCAATGCTGGGTACCGCCGAACGCATAGGTCATAAATCCTTTTTGATGCTGCTTCTGTCGCTGCATATCTGTATGCGCAAAAAAGTGCTGAACCCGCTCATCCGCCAAAACCTTTTCATAAAACTTTTCAACAGCTAAATCAACAGATGCTGCGCCGCCAAGCTTGTCATAGAGTGTACTCATTGAAAATTCCTCCACAGTGACGTTGAGTGCAAATTTGACACGGGACAGGGGAGAATTTGAAGTTTTTGATGGTCGATAGAAATAGGCTCATAGACAAACTAGCAATTCATCTATTTTGATAGCTTGCTTATTAGAACAATGACAGCGTTTAACTTCTTTGTAGAGAGAAAGTTTCCGTCGATCATCCGATTAGGTTGAGCAGCAAAAAGTCTCTGCATATCTTCAAATGCTCTTAACAACTGAAATCTTACTTCTTTAAGGCATCCTCTCAGGCGATCGAGCGAAAATCGATACATTCTAAAGAGCAGCGGCTCAAATCTTCAGAAGATAAACTTAAACTCAGTATTGGTAGCTTGCAACCTCGCATTGCCTTAGATCACGATCGCATTCTCAGGGCTACGGCATAGAGATACGTAGCCCTGGATATTCTAGTTATTGCACCAAGACACTCATGTACTTACCATTGGCAAACGGTGCTGGAATAATCGGTGTGAAATGAAGGCGCGCTGCTTCGCAGATACCGCAAGGGTCGTTAGCGATCTTCTTCACGTAAAACTCATTCATCAAGTGCGTCACCTGATCCCGCGTTCCGACTATCCACACCTGCGCTTTATCGCCATGGGTCACTGGCAGCAGTTCGTTGAACTCTGTAGTCATCACTATTTCCCTCGCTAATGTTGGGTTGAGAAGAAAAGCTTAAGGCGTGGTATTCCTAACCACTTGTGTAACATTAGCGAGGTGAAACGATAAAATCGTCACAGCCTAGCTTTCTGCTTACTCAGAAAGTCAGGTTAGCTGGTTAGTCGTGTGTCAGCACTTCTAGCCAGCGTCCTCACCTTAAGCCTGTCTACTGGTATCAAAAACCAGTGTTGATTAGCATAAGCGCAAAGGTGGTTTTGACACAAGCATTTTATAAACTTACTGATTTTGAATTACCTCAAAAGTATCCCGATCGCCAATGCGATAGAAAAAGAAGTCTGAGTCAAGCGTAAGAATTTGTCGGTAGCCAGTCTTTTCAGCCGCTAGAACCAAAGTTGCATCTGCTAAATCCATTGGGCGATCGCAATATTTCTCCATCAGTTCCAGTAAACGGGCATAGTCATCTTCTTGCATTTCGCAAATGAGCAGCAATTTGTCTAGGAGTAGCTGACCTGATTGTTTTTGCATCACCCACTCCCCACGATGGAGTGAGAGATACATGGCTTCTGTTAGACATGACCAAGTTGTAACCAGAGGTTTTGCCAAACCTGTAACGGTCATTCGATAAACGCTGTGCTGAGGTTGAGTGCGATCGACTAGGCAAAGTAAAACTCCAGCATCGCAGAGAATCACAACTTGAGTCCGTGTTGCTGATATTTACTCAGTAAGTGTTGCTGATATTCGCTGGTTGGCATTGTTGGAGCAATTTCCAAACCATCAGCAGCCTCAAACTACTGTGTCCAAGCTTCAGCACGATCGCTTTCAAGCGGGTGACTGGCTACTTTAACCTGATGGTTATGGGTAATAAAATCGATAAAGTCGCTAATTTCTTGCAACAGAGATTCTGGAACTTGCTGTACCTTTGCGATCGCTGTTTCTCGAATCGTCACAATTATCACCTCTGCAAAAGTCTTTAGTTTGCTTAACGTGATAATTATTCCTTCAGTTTAGCGGGTAGCGATCGCATTGCTTTGTAGAGGAGCGATCGCCTGTTGAAGTAAGCCAGTCAAAATTTCGTACAGATTCTGAATTTTATCCGATGCTTAAGGCGATCGTTGTTTGTGGCTTTGTAGGAGTTAGGTTGAGCTTCTGTAAGATTGTGATTGGGCGATCGCTGCAAAACCCTACCCTACAAGAGATTTCTGGATGCTTTAGACTTGAATGCCAACAGGAACCTAGGCTGTACCGCTGCCACCAGGAACGAAGCAGGCTAACGACTCAAATCAGCGGCGGCAAGCAATCTCTAACTCAACATCAGCGGCTTTTGACCGTCCGCTACCTTTGAATTGTTAAACCGCGTTAGATGATTGAGTGTATCATAATAAAATAGCCAAACCGTTACAGACCTTAGCTTAAGATGGAACTTCAAATCTCGATCTCTGACTCTATTGTTCAAGCTCTTCGCCTACCTGAGCAGCGGATTGAGCAGGAATTGCGTCGGGAATTAGCCATTGCTCTTTATGCACAAGACATCCTCTCCTTTGGTAAAGCGCGAGAACTCGCTGAGATGGACAAATACGAATTTGGGCAGTTGCTCTCTAGTCGTGGAGTGAGGCGGCATTATGGTTTTGCAGAATTAGATGACGATTTAAGCTATGCCCGTAGTGAGTAATACGTCACCAATTCTCAACTTGGCGATTGTGGATCAGCTTGAACTCCTACGTCGGCAGTTTGGCGAAATTTTAATTCCAAGTTCGGTACTGGAGGAATTGAGATCTGATGAAGAACGACCCGGCTCTCAAGTAATTCGTGAAGCAATTTCATCTGGATTGATTCAAATTCAAGAGGTGAACAATGAACCTCTTGCCCAACTGCTGAAGCAAACACTGGATCGAGGGGAAGCTGAGGCAATTGCCCTTGCCATTGAACTCAATGCAGATTGGACGCTTCTAGATGAACGTGAAGGTAGGAAAGTTGCCAAATCTTTAGGGTTGAGCGTAACAGGAATTTTGGGGATTTTACTTCGAGCTAAACAGGTAGGTGAACTCGAATCATTACAGCCTGTTATTGACGACTTGATAAATAAAGCTGGATTTCGGATTGCACCGAGATTATTGGCTCAAATCCTAGCACAATAGCGCATTTTCGGTACAGCGGACTGCTAGAAGCTCCCCGTAGGACAGCCGCTGTACAGAGTTTTCAGGTTGCGGTCATAACATGACTGCGATCGCTACAATAGCTCCAACAGTGGCTTGTCCCTCCTCAGAACCCAACCATTGTAGAAACTGATCTCCTCTTGCGCCTACCCTACTCAACCAGGTTGGGTTGTGACGGTGGATGATAGTGTATCCTCTAACCCGTTGCATAATGTCAGCAGGTACAGATGCGCTCCAGTTTTCGTTCCTGTTACATCTACCAATAGTACAACCATCAACGCCATAAGATTGCGTGTCGGAAGCCCAAATTGGCTGTCTGTTGCTGTCAAGAAGCACAATGCCTACTGCTCCAGTGAAACCAGCTAACCTAACCCCAGTGCGCGTATTTGTAACGGCTGTAAGACTTCCACCGTTAGTGAGGGTAAAGGATGTGCCCATCCGACCATTTGCAACGGCATCATCACGATTGCCCGTAAGTGGAAACTTCACTCCAACACATAGAAAATTATCACTCCAAGCATGAGGATCGGCATCTTCATGAATTCGAGTACATCCTTCGCGTGGGGTTCCTGCTTGCGTCCAGCTTAGGGTAAATGAAGCGTTTGAAGGCGCACACAAAAAGTTGTCACCCCAAGGAGCAGGATCAGCATCCTCATGGACTCGTGTACAACTCATTTCACTAATTGCACCTGCTTGTGACCAGCGTAGTCCTAAATTCTCATTGGAACATAAGAAATTATCACTCCAAGCATGGGGATCAGCATCTTCATGAATGCGGACGCAGGTCATACCGGAAATAGCACCTGCTTGTGACCATCTAAAACTGGGTAGAGCTTGTGACTCTTCTGCACAAACTCCTAAAAGTACACAACTGCCAACGAACACAGAGAATCCTGAAACTATCTTTCTCATATTTAATTCACTCAATTTTTAATTCACTCAATTATTGAAGCCAGCAAGAACTAGACCTGCTTTGCAAAGTCATTTGCAAATGTACATCTATTGCACCCCACCGCCAAATTTTGACTGCGCCCTGACAGATACCTCAGCGGTCTAACTTGTTATTAGAGAGAAACTTTCCGCCTATCCATCCTAAATAGGTGGATCGCAAGAAATTTTCTGCCTATCCATCCTAAATTGAGTGGATCACAAGAATCTTTCCACATATTATGCTGATTTAGATAAATCGCAAGAACATCTCTGCATATCTTCAAACCACTACAGAATTAAGTACAGATATATTTGTTTGTGAAAACCCTATTTCGTTTCTAGTCTTTGGCTAAGTCTGCTGGAAGTAACAGAACCAACAGAGAATGCTCCAAAAATTTCCTAGATTTTGATTACCTTAATTAATATGGAATGAGTATTTAAGGCTGAGTATTTGCCTACTACCGATCGCTTTCACCCCTCAACTTGTTGCCTCCTAAATCATCCTCCCAAGACGATCGCCCAAAATCGCTACACTAAATAGGTAAAAATAAAGTTTCATTAAGTCATGACTTCCCTCACCCTCGGCACAAACGGAATTACGGTTGCTCCCCTTGGCATTGGCACTTGGGCTTGGGGCGACAAATTATTTTGGAGCTACGGCAAAGAATACGACGCTACAGAGTTGCAGGATGCCTTCAGAACAGCAGTGGATTTGGGCGTTAATTTTTTCGATACGGCTGAAATTTATGGCTTTGGCGAGTCTGAACGGCTGTTAGGTCAGTTCATGCAGCAGACCGGACAGCCAGCACAGATTGCTACTAAATACTTTCCGTTGCCCTGGCGATTTAATGCAGACGCAGTTGCCGATACGTTAACGGCTAGTCTGAAGCGTCTCCAGGTGGCGAGTGTGCTGCTGTATCAGGTGCATTCGCCGTTTGACTTTTTTATGGGACAAAAGACGTTGATGAATGCCCTTGCCGATGAGGTAAAGCAAGGCAGAATTGGGGCGATCGGGGTGAGTAACTACTCGGTGGAGCAGATGCAACAGGCGCACAAGTTTTTGGCAGCGCGGGGCATTCCACTAGCGGTCAATCAGGTGCAGTATTCGCTGTTGGCGCGGCAGATTGAGCACAACGGCGTAATGGCGGCAGCCCGAGATTTGGGTGTAGTGATTTTGGCGTATAGCCCGTTGGCACAAGGCTTAGTGACGGGCAAGTATACCGTTGAAAACTATCAGCAGCCGACTGGCGCACGGCAGCTTGATCCGCGTTTTAGCCGGAAGGGTTTGGAGAAGCTGGCTCCAGTGATTGATACGTTGAAGGCAGTTGGGGAGGCACACGGCAAAACTCCGGCACAGGTTGCTCTTAATTGGTTAATTGCCCAAGGAAACGTTATGCCAATTCCGGGCGCAAAGAATGCGGAGCAGGTGCGGCAGAATGCGGGAGCGTTGGGCTGGTCGATGACGGCTGAGGAGTTGGGACGCATTGATGCCGTGACTCGGAGTTGAAAGTAAGTTGGGAGGGTAGATATGAAACTTTTGACAGATTGGGGATTTAGCTGGGAGGGCTGGCGGCAAGGGGCGCGGGGCGAGTACTGGGTAGCGGTGCAGGCTTTGCTGATTGTGGGGTTTGCGCTGTTGCCAATTTATCGAGTGCCGGGTTTTAAGCTGCCAATTTGGTTGGGGCTATATGGGGTGTTGCCTAGTGTCGCCATTCTCGTTGGCTTCGCCTTGGTCTTTTTCTTTAAAGGCTTCTGGGATTTGGGACATAGTCTTACCCCATTACCTTATCCACGGGCAGACGGCGAACTCGTCCAAACGGGAGTGTATGACACGGTGCGCCATCCTATTTACAGTGGCTTAATTTTGGGCAGTTTGGGCTGGGCGTTGTATCAGCTTAGCGTGACGCATTTGGTGGGGGCGATCGCCCTCTTCTTTTTCTTTAATGCCAAAGCCAGCCGCGAAGAAAGTTGGCTCACCGAAAAGTATCCCGATTATCCTGAGTATTGCCAGCGTGTGAAAAAGCTGATTCCAGGAATTTACTAAAGGGCAATATGCGGATTGAAACCGACAGCATGGGGGCGATCGAGGTTGCTGACGATCGCTATTGGGGGGCGCAAACTCAGCGATCGTTGCATTATTTCGCCATTGGCAATGATGTCATGCCCAGGGAAATGATCCGGGCGATCGGTATTTTGAAAAAGGCGGCGGCGTTGGTAAATCATAAGCTGGGCAAGTTGCCAGAGGAGCAAGCTCAGTTGATTGCTCAAGCGGCAGATGAGGTGATTGTAGGCACGCTGGATGATCATTTTCCGCTGCGAGTTTGGCAGACGGGGAGCGGCACGCAGACGAATATGAATGCCAATGAGGTGATTTCTAATCGGGCGATCGCCCTTGCTGGCGGCGTATTGGGCAGTAAAACTCCGGTTCATCCTAACGACCACGTTAACCTATCGCAGTCTTCTAACGACACGTTCCCAACCGCGATGCATATTGCCGCAGTCGAGGAAATTCATCGGCGGCTATTGCCCATGACAGCAAGGCTCCGGGATAGCTTGGCGGAGAAGGCAACGGCGTTTGACGACATTATCAAAATTGGACGGACGCATTTAATGGATGCTGTACCGCTGACCTTGGGGCAAGAGTTTTCGGGCTATGTGTCGCAGTTGGATAAGGATTTAAACCGAATTCGGACGACGCTACCCGATTTGTATGAACTAGCGATCGGAGGAACGGCGGTTGGAACTGGACTCAATACCCATCCGGCGTTTGCGGTAGAAGTAGCGGCGGAGATTGCCCAAATGACCGAATTGCCATTCGTCACGGCTCCCAACAAGTTTGCAGCGCTGGCAGCCCATGATGCGATCGCCATGACCAGCGGCGCACTTAAAACCCTCGCCTGTTCGCTGATGAAAATTGCCAATGATATTCGCTGGCTGGGTTCGGGGCCTCGCTGTGGCTTGAGCGAACTGATTTTGCCGGAAAACGAACCCGGATCTTCCATCATGCCAGGAAAAGTGAATCCGACTCAGTGCGAAGCCATGACGATGGTCTGTGTGCAAGTGCTAGGCAATGATACGGCGATCGCTATTGCCGCCACCCAGGGCAACTTCGAGCTAAATGTCTTCAAGCCGCTGATGATCTTCAACCTGCTTAACTCTATTCGGCTGTTGGCAGATGCCTGCGCCTCGTTTACCGATTATCTTGTAGTTGGCATTCAACCCAACCGCGATCGAATCGAGCATTTTCTCAATCACTCCCTCATGCTGGTAACTGCTCTCAATCCCCACATTGGTTACGACTCAGCAGCAAAAGTTGCCAAAAAAGCCTATGCCGAGGGCAAAAGTCTCCGAGAAGCCTGTGTAGAACTGGGTTTTTTGACCGCCGAGCAGTTTGATCAATTCGTGCGTCCGGAAAAGATGGTCAGACCGCTGTAGTTAGGGCAAATGCTGTCGCCAAAAAAATTACGGCTCCCATCAGCAGGAATATCTCAAGGAATATCTCAATGAGATGGACGCTAGACCTAAACTTTAATTTAAACAGGATGTAGGCAGGCTTATGAGTGTGACGGTTGGGACAACACTGCAAAACGACAAATTTGTCATTAAGGCAATTTTGCACCAAACCGACTTTGGAGTGACCTATCAGGCGGCGCATCCGTTCCTAAACCATCCAATTATCCTGCAATCTTTCAACGAAGCCCTCCGACACCGCAGTGATTTTGAGCAGTTGCGGCAGCAGTTTTTGCAAGAAGTGCTTATATTCTCGAAGCAGCCTTCCGAGGCAGTGCAAATCATTGACTGTTTTGAAGAAAACGGGATGCCGTTTGTAGTCTTAGAGGCGGCTGCCGGGCACTCTATTCCCCCTCTAAGCAGTTGGTTAGAAATTCCGGTGGAAGCTCCAGCGATAGAAACTGCCCAGCCCACAACTGAGGCTTCTGCGCTAAAAGCGGCTCTAGCGACAGCATTTCCTGAAGCGCCACTCGAAGCGCCACCCGAAGCGCCACCTAAAGCAACTGTTGTTGTCACGCCGATCGCTCCCGCCCCTGCGCCTAAAGAGACAGAAGCAATAGCGATCGCCCAGGCAAAAGAGATTGCTCCAGTTCCAGCAGAAGCCGTGATCACATCTCCCGCTCTCCAGTCTTTTCCACTGCCCGATTACGCCACAAATGGTTCTAGGAAAGAAGTCAACGTATTAGTTTCAGAGCAAAGCTCAAAGCCTAGAAAGTGGATGCCCTTATCGCTGATGATGACGGCTTTGATTACAGGATTTGGCGGCGTTGGGCTGGGCTTAGCGCTCCGGTTTCAACCGACTTCTCAAGAAGATAGTAGCAGTAGTTTGGGTTCGGGTTGGTTTGGGCGAGAGCAGTCCTTTCCACCTCAGCAAGAATGGCCCATCACCGAAACCCCTAACCTTTACTCGCCTAGCTCTGCCTTCGAGCAACCGTATCAGGCTAGCCCCTCACTCAGAGAATCTGGCATTCCCTTCAGGCAGCCGTCTACAGGCTACACTCCGCCCGCTCAAATTGCGCCCCCTGACTATCAACCCGCCCCTCCTGGAATCGCTGATTATCCTCCTACAATCCCAGATCCGGTTCTACCGCCGCCTGCCTTTATCGCCGATCCTGCTGCCCCAGAAACAACTCAGCCTGTTATCCCCCTGCCCCAACCCGTCATCCCTGAAGTTCCCCTAGAAGATCCTCTGGAAACATCACCCGAAATTAGTAAGCCGCTTTCGTCTTCCCAAATAGCTCCTGCCGAGGCACCCATCTTTCGTCAATAAGTCAGAATCTAAAACTCAAAATCGTCAGCCCTCTTGACTCGGCTAGAATTGAGATACTTCAGTAGGACTTGCTTTAAGATGACAGCTTCAGAGTTACCGCGCTCCCTCGAATCGTCTCACGTCCACGACCCTAACCATCATCACGACTCTGATCACGAAGCGTCTGAGCCGCATCCTCACGTGCACAGTGAGGCATCGCGTAAGCAAATTTTGAATCGGCTGTCGCGGCTAGAGGGGCATATTCGCGGAATTAAAACTATGGTGCAGGATAATCGTCCTTGCCCGGAAGTGCTGATCCAAGTTGCTGCTGTGCGGGGTGCCTTAGATCGCGTGTCGCGCATTATTTTAGATGAGCATTTAACAGAATGTATTGCCCGCGCTGCCAAGGAAGGCAATATTGAGATGGAAATTGAGGAACTGAAGGCGGCTCTCGATCGCTTCTTACCTTAGGGTTTCCTAACTCCGTACCCGGTTCTGTAATACTTGTGCCGCAGCCAATTGGGCATGATCAATTATATTCTAGTTCTGAGAGTTCTTGATGAAGAAAGTGTTCGTTCTTGATACTAATGTTTTGCTCCATGATGCATCGGCGATGTTGCGCTTCGAGGATAATACCGTCATTTTGCCCATGACGATTATTGAAGAACTCGATCGCTTTAAGAAACAACCCGAAATTACAGGTCGCAATGCGCGTCAAGCCTCTCGCACCTTGGATGCTCTTCGGAAACAAGGACATTTGGTTGAAGGGGTTGCAGTGAACGGCGGCGGATTATTGCGGGTGGCGTTGTGCGATCGCGAAACGCTGCAACAACTGCCTGCTGAACTTGAACGCGATAGCGGCGACAATATGATTTTGGCAGTTGCCTTGCAACTCAAAAAACAGCATGACTGTGCCGTCGTATTGGTTAGTAAAGACACGAACGTTCGTATTAAAGCCGATACCCTAGGACTAGATGCAGAAGACTACGAAGCAGGCAAAATTGACGTTGATGATCTGTACTCCGGAATGGCTGAGGTAATGGTAACGACTGAGGAGATCGATCGCCTGTTTCACTACGGTGGTATCACCTTAAACGAAGAGTTTTTACCGAACCAGGCACTCACGCTGATCGATATAGCGAATCCTTCTCATACGGCTCTTGCCATTGTCGATGGTGGTCATGGCAAAATTGTGCCGCTTAATAAATTGCCTCGGACTGGGGTTTCTCGGATTCAAGCTCGTAACCGGGAGCAGAATTTTGCGTTGGAGCTATTGCTGCGAGATTCGGTACAGTTAGTAACGCTAGTGGGGAAAGCAGGAACCGGAAAAACCCTGTTGGCGATCGCTGCGGGTCTGCAAAAAGTAGCCGACGAAAATCTCTACACACGCCTCCTGATTTCCCGCCCCGTTGTCCCCATGGGCAAAGACATCGGCTATTTACCCGGAGACATCAGCGACAAATTAACGCCTTGGATGCAGCCTTTATACGACAACTTTGATTTAATCTTTGGTACTCAAGATCCCAATAGTAAACCCGCACATTGGCGGCGCGGTCACGAGGAATTAATCGAGCGAGGCATCTTGCAAATAGAAGCGCTGACTTACATTCGAGGACGCACGATTCCTAAACAGTTTTTAATTGTGGATGAGGCGCAGAACCTAACGCCGCACGAGGTAAAAACAATTTTAACCAGAGCTGGAGAAGGCACTAAAGTCATCCTAACAGGTGACCCTGATCAGATCGATAACCCTTATGTGGACGCAGCCAGTAACGGATTAACGTATGTGGTTGAGAAGTTTAAAGGAGAAGCTTTGGCAGGTCACATTACCTTGACAAAGGGAGAGCGATCGACGTTGGCAGAACGGGCTACGGTGCTGCTTTAAACTCCTGCGTAAAGCGCTGGACGAACTAGGGCGATCGAACGCTGATACCCCTAAAATTATCAACTTATTCAAAGCCCCTTTCCTTCAGGAGAGGGGTTTGGGGAGAGGTCTTAAATTCTTACTCTTGAGAACGCGGTATTTCACGAGCAGGACAACTTAAATCACCTTCTTCACACTGAGCGAGTTGCTGTAATTCATTTAGCCGTGCCGTTGCTTTTGCCGCTATACAATTTGAAAAAATCGCTGGATAAGCACTGCCTCCTGCAACTCCGCTAGATTCAAACTCGCAGGAAAAGCGACGGAATAATTTCCAACTTTCCTGGGTATGTTGCAGCAAAACTACTTGCTCAGCAGATAGGCGAGTTTGATAATCTGCAATAAAGTCTGTCAGGTTTTGGTCAGCTTGCTGTCGAGCTTGCGTGGCGCATTGGTTAATTGCTCGTTGGGTCGTGGCAGAAGCACAGATGTTTTGAGCGATAGCTCCCTCAGCAGTCATTACCAATCCAGAAACAATCAAACTAGAAACACCCAAACCAGAAATACGAAAAAGCCCTAGGGTCGATGCTTTCATAAATCACAGAATCCTCTATAAATAATAAATAAGTTCAATCAACTAACCCAGCGCTGGAACAGGTGCGCCTAACTGTAGCGCATAAAAATTAGCATATACGCCTTGTTTCGCAATCAGTTCATCATGAGTTCCTTGTTCTGCAATTTCACCTTGCTGAATGACTAGCACTCGATCGGCTTGTGTCACGGTGCTGAGACGGTGAGCGATCACGAAGCTTGTCCGGTTTTTGAGCAGACGGGCGATCGCGGCTTGTACCAGTGCTTCAGTGCGGGTGTCAATGCTGCTAGTCGCCTCGTCCAAAATCAAAATGCGTGGGTCAATCAACACCGCTCGCGCAATGCTAATCAACTGTCGCTGCCCTTGACTGAGGGGCGCACCTCGCTCGCCCAATTGCGTCGCATAGCCTTGGGGCAATGAAATAATAAATTCATGGACGTTTGCAGCCTGTGCTGCCGCTTCGATATCTGCTTGCGAAGCCTGTGGATCGCCGAAGGCAATATTTTCGGCAACCGTGCCGCTAAACAAAATATTATCTTGCAGCACAATGCCAATCTGACGGCGCAAGCTTGCCTGCGTGACGCTGCGCACATCAATGCCATCGATCTTCACAGCACCGCTAGACACATCGTAAAAGCGCAAAATCAGATTAATAATCGTGCTCTTTCCAGCGCCCGTTTGTCCCACTAGCGCAATCATTTCACCCGGATAAGCGCAAAGATTAATGCCCTTAAGAACAAGCTGATTAGCGGTGTAGCCAAACTTTACCTCTTCAAACGTGACTTCACCTCGCAACGGCGGCATGATGGCAGCGTTAGGAGCGTCTTTAAGCTGTGCGGGTTCGTCTAACAGCTGAAAAATTCGCTCTAGCCCAGCAAACGCCGATTGAGCTTGGGTGTAGAACTGGCTGAGGATTTGAATGGGGCGAAAAAACTGCTGAACGTAGAGTAGGAACGAAGTTACAACGCCCACGGTGGCGGCTCCAGTCACGGCAAGATAGCCGCCGTATGCCAACACGCTAGCCGTTGCCATGGTGTTGAGGAAGTCGATGGAGGGCAAAAAGGCGGCGGTAATTGCCACTGCCTGAACGTTGGCATCTCGGTTGGCGGCGTTGAGCGTGTCGAATTCGGCAATATTAAGCGATACGCGGTTGAATGCTTGGGCTTCTCGGACGCTGCCAATGTCTTCTTCGAGCTTGGCAGAAAGTTCGCCAATGGTTTGGCGAGTAACGCGAAATCTGGCTCTTGCCCAACGAGCAAATAACCCTGTTGTAAAAATCATCAAGGGCACTGCTAAGTTGCTCAACAAGCCCAACTGAAGGTTGATAAACAGCATGGCGATAACAATGCCCACCAAGCTGAACAGGTTGCCCAGCATTTGGGCGACGGTTTGCCCGAAGGCTTGGTTAACGGTGTTGACATCATTAAGCAAGCGGCTCATGAGGTCGCCTGCTTCACTGCGATCGAAAAAGCTAAGGGGTAGACTTTGAATTTTGGTAAAAATATCTTGCCGCAACTGTGCCAGTAACCGCTGCATGATGGAGCCAATCCGCAAGATTTGTCCGCGAATGGCAAAAACGCCAATAAAATAAATGCCTGCTAACAATCCTAGTAGCAGCAATAATCCTTGCTGGTTACCTTGAGCAATTAAATGATCGATCGACCAGCCGATGAAAAAAGGTCCGAATGCCTGAGATGCTGCACCAATTAGAACCAAGAGGATGGCGATCGGCAGTTCACGGCGGTAGGGGCGGAGATACTGCAAGAAGCGCCGAAAGGTAGAAAGTTGCTGACTCACTTTTTGCTCGGAAGCGATGACTGGCTGGCTGACTCTCATGCGTTGTTTGCCGCAACTTGGCTTTTTCTAACTTTCTTTTCTAACTTTCTTAGTTTAGAAGATTTGAACGCATCGGTTTTGGCTCAGGTCATTTCATTGATGAATAGACAAGCGATAGACAAAATTTTTGGAAGAAGCGATCGCCCTCAAAATAGGAGAAGCTTGGCAAATTGAAATCCTTGCCTCCAACCAATTAGGTAGAATGAGATAGAACACTAGAGATTGCACTTCTATCTATTGGTTGATCTCTACTGACCATTGACCGATTTCGATCGCCGCTTCCCCTATGCTCGAATCTTTGCAAACCTGGCTATACTCCCTAGAACAATTTGCCAATCGTTCCGTATCTGCACAATTAACCCATCTCACCCCCTTTAGCGTTGGAGTCATTTTTGCCGCTGGTTTGCTAACCAGCCTGACCCCATGCATGTTGTCGATGCTGCCCATTACCGTTGGCTACATCGGCGGTCATGAGATTAAAAGCCGCTTACAAGCTGCTGTCCAGTCCACCTGGTTTGCGCTGGGTTTGGCGACGACGCTGGCAGGATTGGGCATTGTGGCGGCAGTAGTTGGCAGAGTGTATGGACAGGTAGGAGTGGGGCTGCCCATCGTGGTGAGCGTGATTGCTATTTTGATGGGGTTGAACTTGCTGGAGGCATTGCCGTTGCGGTTGCCCGCAGGTGTCGGCATGGATTGGATTTCTAAGGATTTGCCGAAGGGAGTGCGATCGTACTTGATTGGGCTGACGTTTGGGTTGGTGGCTTCGCCTTGCAGTACCCCGGTGTTGGCTTCGCTGCTGGGCTGGATTTCGACGACGGGCGATCCGCTATTGGGCAGTGCGTTGCTATTGGCTTACACTGCGGGTCATGTGGCACCGCTGATTATTGCCGGGACGTTTACAGCCTCATTGAAAAAGCTGTTAGAGTTGCGGCGCTGGTCGGGATGGATTAATCCGGTGAGCGGTAGCTTGCTGGTTGGGTTTGGGGTGTTTTCGCTGCTGTTTCGGATCTTTCCTGGGTCGGTTTAGGTTATGACAGAAACTTCTTTTTCAACTAAGTTGATGGGCTGGGGTACGTTGCCTGGACAGTATTTTAAGCGGGAGTTGTTGCCGCTGTTGGCAAATCTCAAGCTGGCGATCGCGCTTTTACTGGCGATCGCCTTCTTCAGCATTTCTGGCACCGTCATTGAACAGGGTCAAGCGCTCTCTTTTTACCAAGCTAACTATCCCGAAAGCCCCGCACTATTTGGATTTCTAACCTGGAAAGTGCTACTCACCATAGGACTAGATCATGTTTACCGCACCTGGTGGTTTTTGGCGCTGCTGATTTTGTTTGGCTCTAGTCTAACTGCCTGCACCTTTACCCGACAGTTTCCAGCGCTCAAAGCCGCCCGCAGTTGGAAGTTTTATGATCAGTCGCGGCAGTTTCAAAAGTTGGCGCTGAGCGCTGAATTTGAGGCAGGCTCTTTAGAGACTCTGATGACTCTCTTGAAGCAAAAGCGCTACAAAGTCTTTCAAGAAGGTGACAAGCTATACGCTCGGAAAGGCATTGCCGGACGGGTGGGCCCTATCTTCGTTCATGCCGCTATGTTGATTACGCTGGCGGGTTCCATCTACGGCGCAATGACGGGATTCTTTGCGCAAGAGATGATTCCGAGCGGGGAAACGTTTAAGGTCACGAATGTATTCGATGCGGGGCCTTGGGCGGCGGCGCAAATTCCGAAAGATTGGTCGGTGAAGGTAAATCGGTTTTGGATTGACTACACGCCTGCGGGGGCGATCGATCAGTTTTATTCCGATTTATCAGTGTTGAATCAGACGGGTGAAGAAGTCGATCGCCAAACGATTCACGTTAATAAGCCATTGCGCCACAATGGAGTCACGATGTATCAGGCAGATTGGGGCGTAGCGGCAGTGCAAGTTCACCTCAACAATAGCCCCACGCTGCAATTGCCTATGGAGCGACTGGATACGGGCGGCAAAGGGAAGATTTGGGGCACGTTGATTCCGACCAAGCCAGATTTGACAGAAGGCGTTTATGTATTGGCAAAAGATCTTCAGGGCACGTTGTTAATTTATGACCTGCAAGGCAAGCTGATTTCGACGGTGCGAGAAGGCAGATCTACAGAAGTCAATGGCGTGAATCTGGCGATCGAGAAAGTAATTGGTAGCACTGGGCTACAGATTAAGGCTGATCCTGGCATTCCGGCGGTTTATCTGGGTTTTGGGCTAGTGATGCTGGGTGTGGTGATGAGCTATGTGTCGCACTCCCAGGTTTGGGCGCTGCAAACTGACAAAGGCTTCTTTGTGGGCGGACGAACGAACCGGGCACAGGTAACTTTTGAACGGGAAATGATTGAAATGTTAGATCAGCTAGATGCAGAGGGAGCGCTGAAGCAGAGTTAGCGCGATTCGGGCGTTGCTAAATTGAGATATGAGTGGTGCTCTCTATTTCCTTGGGTCGTTAACCGAATATGACTGCCTGTTTGGCGATCGATACTATCATGTGATGCCAGGGAAATCAACGCTCACCAGAGCACCCGGATTAAATACCACTAAACAGCCTCTTCAGAGGATGTCTGAGAAGTCTAGATTGTTATCCGATCCGCCCCCTAAATCCCCCATTCTGGGGGACTTTGAAGGAGGACTGGTGCGGAAGTCCCCCAGAATGGGGGGTTGGGGGGCGAGTGTAAGAATCCTTGATACTTCTCAGACATCCTCTCACCTGAAAATAGGGAAGCGGCATGATGCAACGAGAAATCAACAATATCTGTTTGATCTTGCTCAGTCCAATAATCGCTCTGATGGATGACTGATGAGTTTTGTTGGACTAGCTCATTGAGAATTAGCGTTGCTAAGCGCAAGCGTTCAGTCGGCGATAAAGTTTGAATGACTGAGTTGTAGACCTCTTGAGCGGTAGGCGGCATACATAGCTCTCCCAAGCATCATTTAACAAGCCTAGCACTTAACGTTTTATGCAAGAGTCGATAACGCAACCTACAAGATCGGCGATTGCACTCATCTCCTTAATTCCCCAATCCCGCATTTAGATATCGGGGTTTTAATCCCTCAGCGATCGCACTATCCTCAATAGACAGCTTGAGAACTCATAGAAATTAGATTCTCAGATGGTGTCAAGTTCTTCAGGCAACGTGACTGGAATCTCTGCACCGATAAATCCAGATGCATCACGAGTCACGATCGCATTTACATGATTCACGACTCTACAGACATATTGCACTGCATCTTCAAAATCACGAAAATTCAGTGCAATGGCTTAGTTCTACTACTTCTCGATCCACTGCACAAATGTTTAGATCTGCCAGGACTTGAGCGATGGCATCTTGAGCTACTTTTGTCCCTGCTGCTCTACGAACAATGTAATAGATGTTCGTAATCGTCGTTGCTGCGATAAATCCCTCGATCTCACCCGCGTCAATACGCTCAAATAGTCTTGCTGCATTTTCTACAAATGGCTCTCGTTCTTGGAGGAAGTCAAGAACTACGTTGGTATCAACCAAAACTCGCATTACTGATACTTCTCAACGAGGTATGTAACATAATCCTCTTTCAAGTCAGAGTCAGCTACTGCTACGGGACTTTTAGCAATCCCTCTCAGCCGAGACAGGTTTCCCTTTTTTAATCCTGGGTGAGTTTTTGGCTTTAAAGACTCTAAAAGAGTTTGCACCAACTGCCAGCGATCGCTAGTTGGTAATTCTAGTGCTTGTTTTTGTAGATCTTGTAATGTCATTTGTCTTGACGTATGCGAATCTACTCTACTACCAATTGTAAGCATTCCTCTCAAGGGCTGAGCAACATAATGTTCCGGTCGATCGCCACGATCTTTCTCTTCAACGTGCGATCGCTCCACTGATGAGGCGATCGCCTCTACAAAATCAATTGCCCCAAAATACTTGTGTCAAACCCGCTTTTGCCCTTATGCTAATCAACACTGGTTTTGATACCAGTAAACAGGCTTAAGGTGAGGACGCTGGCTAGAAGTGCTACTAACACAACTAACCAGCTAACCTGACTTTCTGAGGTAGCAGAAGGCTAGGCTGTGACGATCTTATCGTTTCATCTCGCTAATGTTAAACAAGTGGTTAGGATACCACGCCTTAAGCTTTTCATCTCAACCCAACATTAGCGAGGGAAATAGTGATGACTACAGAGTTTAATGAACTGCTGCCCGTTCCGCACGGCGACAAAGCGCAGGTATGGATAGTCGGCACACGGGAGCAGGTAACGCACTTAATCAACGAGTTCTACGTTAAAAAGATTGCCAGCGATCGCGTCAGTTTCACGCCGATTATTCCCGCCCCGTTTGCCAATGGCAAATACATAAGTGTCTTGGTGAGATAAACTAAAAGCATCAGGGGCTACGTGTATCTATGCTGTAGCCCCGACAATGCGATTGCCATCGCTCAACATTTAATTGTGCTCTCTACAATGCCATTGCAATTCAACACAATGCGATCGTCAGTTCTACAATGCCATTGTGAGCCGACACAATGGCATTGTCCTTCCATGCAATACGATTGTGAACCGACACAATGCGATCGCGGGCTAACACAATGCCGTTGTCTTTTTTGCAATACGATTGTGAACCGACACAATGCGATCGTGGGCATTGCTGAGTGAATGCAATTCTAGTCAACTCATCAGTCGTATCAATTCGGCTCTTGTTGGCATGGCAGACTGCGCCCCTTTCACCGTGGTAGCTAACGCTCCGGCTGCGGCTGCCCACCGACAAGCCTCTGGTAACGATCGCCCCTCCGCTAAGGCAGCAGCTAAGCCCCCGTTAAAGGCATCCCCCGCTGCGACCGTATCGATCGCTCTCACAGCAAAAGGCGACACCCAAAACTCTTCTGCTGCCGTTGCACAAAGCGCCCCTTGTGCCCCCATTTTAATAATCACCGTTCCTATTCCTTGCTGTCGTAATCGTCTCGCTGCCAGAATTGCGGAGGCTTGATCTTGTACCGCAATGCCCGTCAGTTGCTCGGCTTCGACCTGATTAGGGGTCAAAATATCAATGGCTGCGTAGAGTTCTGCGGGTAACTGGTTTGCAGCCGGAGCCGGATCAAGGATAACAGTGATGCCTGCCTGTTTAGCAACTTGTGCCGCAGCCAGGACGATCGCCAAAGGAATTTCAAGCTGGAGCAACAGAACCTGAATTTCCAACAATGGCAAGCGATCGACATCGGATGCATCGACTTGTCCATTAGCACCCGCAACGATAATAATGTGATTTTCGCCAGAATCATCAATAGCGATCGCCGCCACACCCGATCGAGTTGTCTCATCAACCTTGATGCCCTCACAGTTCACTCCAGCCAACTGCAAACTCTCAATCAGCATTTTGCCAAACTCATCTCCGCCGACTCGTCCTCCCATGTGCACAGGCACTTCCAGCCGCGCCACTGCCACCGCCTGATTTGCACCCTTGCCACCCGGAACGGTTTCAAAGCTGTACCCAGCGATCGTTTCCCCGGCTTGAGGGAGGCGATGAGTGCGCGTCACCAGATCCATATTGAGACTACCGAACACGAGAACAGACATAAGCAAAACTAACTCACAGCACTAGGCACTATTAGATGAAGGAGCAAGCCAATGATTGCTCCACCCATGACCAACGCCGCCGAATTGACCTTAAACTTTAGCAGCAAAACCCCGCTGATGAGCGCGATCGCTCCTGTCCAAATATCTACGATGCCACTCTGCCCCAGTTGCACCGTCACCACTGCCATCAGCCCCAGCGATGCAGCATTCACGCCATCTAAAAAGCCACTCACCCAACTAGATTGACGTAATTGATCAATCCAAGGATTAATGAGCGCTACAAAAACAAATGCTGGCAGAAAAATTCCCACCGTTGCCGCGATCGCTCCTCCGTTTCCCCCCAGCAAATATCCCACAAACGTTGCGGTGGTGAAGATGGGCCCTGGTGTAATTTGCCCAATGGCGACAGCATCTAAAATTTGTTGAGACGTGAGGAGGGGCGATCGCTCGACAAATTCGCGCTGTAAAAAAGCCAGCAGCACATAGCCACTGCCGTAAAGCACCGAACCAATTTTTAGAAAAGTCAGGAAAATATTAACGCTGCTCATTGCGCCAAGGGTTGAGGGAGAAGCAATCTGTAAGAGCAGAGGAATGGGCAATCCCGCAGAAAACCAACTCGATCGCCTGTTCTTAATCAGCATCACTCCTAAACCCGCCAAGAGCAAAAGCAATATTTCTGAGTAACGCCACCAGGAAAATAGGACGACTAGAAACGTAGCGATCGCGGTTGGTCGATCTTTAATCGCAGTCTTGCCCAACTTCCATAGCGCTTGCAAAACGATCGCAATAATCACAGGTTTAACGCCATATAACAACCAGCCCACTTGCGGCAAAGATTGCGATTGCACATAAACGATCGCCAATCCCCAAACAATCAGCGTCGCAGGCAAGATAAAGCAACAACCCGAAATCAGCAGCCCCCACCATGCCCCGCGTTCGTAGCCAATATGAATTGCTACTTCAGTCGAGTTAGGGCCCGGAATGAGATTGGTGATGCCGATTAAGTCCAGGAACTTTTCGCGGCTCAGCCATTGACGGCGCTTGACCATTTCATCATCCATCATGGCGATGTGGGCAGCCGGGCCACCAAAGGCAAATATACCTAACTTGAAGAAGGCGATCGCCAGTTCCCACAACCGTTGCCGCTGTTGCAACGGCTCAAGGGATTGATAATTCTGTTGCTGCACCATGAAAAAACCCTCCTGCACAATAGCGTACAGGAGGGCAATGATTTTTCTGAGCTAAATGTAATACAACTAACCTAAGTACGCGCCCGCTGTACCGATCGCCCCGGACGAGGATCGCGGAACGCCCGAAGCACACCAGCCGCCAGAAATCGCAACGATTCCAAAGGCTTATCGACTTCTACCCGTTGCTGCGAGTACCACTGCTCCACATCCGAGTAAATCACCAACACCAGCGCATCAGACTGTGCCTGGGTTACATTCTCAAACATTAACGACAGAGAAACTTGATCGGCGCGAGTTGGGTCAAGCCGCGTGATTCTTCCATTTACAATAGCGCGCGTGTCAGAGTCACCCATTACCTCGACTTGCACCATTTCTGGCAGGCTATGGTTGCTGCTCTCCAACACAATGTGAGCACCATTCTCGCTAATGTTCACCGTCTTGCCGTGCCAAGTGGTCGTAGCATCACTCACAACCACATCAAGCTGCCGACCTAAACGGTGGGCTTGGCGAAGTTGGGGCTGCTCAAATGCAACCAACAGTGCGCCGCTGAGAAAAATTAGGTTAAAGATTGCCCAAAGACCGTTAATCACAACTGCCTCAGTCACTTCGGGGCGAAGCAGCAGCCAGAAGGGAACAGCGATTAAAGAAATAATCAACAGAATCGTCAAAATCAGAGAAATGCGAGTCGGGCCCCAGTCAAAGCTGCGGCGCGTGATAGAGCGCAAATCCTTATCGGTCACATCGAACTTGCCCAGCTTAGGATTAATCAACGCCAACACCGTAACAATCCCGTTTTGAAACGCCATTGCATACTCAAAAATCTCGTTCCAAAAAGAGAAGCGGGCGTTCTTATTGGTGATGTAGTTAGCGTTCATTCCCAAAATAATGTGGGGCACCGCATACGCCAAAGTTTCAATCCCCAACCCTCGAACAATGTTGATATTAAACAACAGGAATAAGACCGGAGCAACAGCGTACATAATCCGGGGAAACCCAAAGAAAAAGTGAGAAGAGGCTGAAAAATAACAGAGCCTTTGCGGGGTAGACAGCTTCAACTTTTGGTTAAATAAAGGATTCTCCATCCGCAGAATCTGCGCCATCCCCCGTGCCCAACGGGCTTGCTGCTTCACGTAGGAGGGATAGGTTTCGGGTGCTAAACCTGCCACCATAATTTTGTCGTAGTATACCGATTCATAGCCTTTACCGTGCAAACGCAGCGAGGTATGACAATCTTCAGTCACCGTTCCCGTTGCGATACCACCGACATCCAAGACATAGTCCCGACGAATCACAGCCGCCGATCCACAGAAGAACGCAGCGTTCCAGAAGTCGTTCCCTTTTTGAATCACTTTATAGAACAACTCGTTGGTCACAGGCACCCGTCCACGCGTTAACAAATTCCGTTCAAAAGGATCAGGGTTGTAGAACCAGTGGGGCGTTTGCACCATGGCGACTTTAGGCTTGTAGAAGAAGCCGACGGTTTCTTGCAGAAATTGATGGGTGGGAATGTGGTCACAATCTAGGATGAGGATTAAATCTCCGCTGGTGCGGGTGAGGGCGGCGTTAATGTTGCCAGCCTTGGCGTGTTCATTGTTGTCACGGGTAAGCAAAGTACAGCCTAATTCAGCGCACATCTGACGGAGTTGTTCCCGCCGATCGCGGTATTTTGGATCGCGTCCATCATCAAGAATATAAACTTCCTTTTTATCTTCGGGGTAATCGATCGCCAAAGAAGCCAGCACCGTTTTCCGCACGATCGCTACATCTTCGTTATAAGTCGGGATGTAAACATCAACGCTAAAAAGCTGGTCGCCAGGAACAGTAGATAAGTCTAAGGCATGGCGATCGCGCAGTCTCAAAGTTTGGAAATAAGAGAGCAGAAGAGTGGCGATCGCGTATAGCTCTGCGGCATACAGCAGAATGCTAAAAAAACCATTCACCCAACTATCCAACGCCAACGTGTAGTGGGTACGGTAATACAAATATCGCAGCGTTGTGACAATACTCAGCCATGCCAGAAAAACGTGCAGATATTCGCTATAACGCTTTTGCCCTTGCCGCGCCTCAATTTTGACGGCAAACCAACCTAGCACAATTAACATGCCTGCCACAAAAATCTGTTTCCAAAGATCAAGCGGCGTAATTATCAACGGCACCGAGAGCAGCAGCAACAGCATAACAATCCAGAACACTTGCCACTTTCCGGCTCTGGGAAACAACTGCTCAAACCAGTTCGGTAGATTCATAAACCCGCGAGTCAGCCAAGATTGTTGTCTACGCGGCTGCACGGGGGGAGTAATACTTGCCATATTAATTTTCCTTACTGATTCCTTACTGATCGATGCGATTGAGATAAAGCTGAGAGAAGCCATACAGAGGAAGCGCCACCAAAGCAATCCCAGCAGGCACCATGAACCAGTTGTCTTGCAAGAACAACACAACTCGCCCGACCACGCTAGTATTGGCAACGCGGCGCTGCTTGGCTTCTTGGAGGTACTGAGTGTTGTAATCATCGGGGTTTGAAGCGACAGGCGTGGGCGTATTGCTGCTAATTAACAACGTGTCGCCGCCCAGCTTTCTAAACAGTGACTCTTGCTGAAAAAGGGATTGCAACTCTTCCAGCCCTTGCTCGGTCTGTCCTGTAAAGGCAATGAGTTGGCGATCTTTGTTCCAAGGGGAAACGATCGCCTTAACCACTCCTTCGTTGTCGCTGGTGGTTTGCACTTGGCTTTGTTCCCACTGGCGAGTAAAGGCGTTGCCCAGGCTAAACCCTTCTTTTTCTTGGAACACTTCGGGCACAGTCAGGCGATCGCGGGTGCCAATGCCAACCACGTTGAGCCGATCCTTCGCTTCCTTCGGAACTTCACCGACAAATACCTGGGTTTTAACTGATTCGGCTTGGCTGACTCGCCCTAAACGCTCACTAAAAGCCAGCAGGGTTTGCACATCGCTTTCGGTTGGGTTAGTGGGAAGCGCGATCGCGGCTGTCGAGAGATCCTGAGGTTCGGTGAAGGGATAGCCGGTTCGCAGCAGCGTTAAGTCAGGAATGCGCACCACGTTATCGCGGCGCATCTCGAAGCTGGTATTGGCATGGACAGTGCCCCAAAGTTGTTGGTCGGCTTCTAAGCCACATTCGCTGCCTGCCTCCGGCTTCATCACAAAATGGACATCCATAACCGAGTCAGATTTAATCTTTTCTTCGGGCAAACGGAAGCTAAAGGTTTCCCGTTCACCCCCGTTAGAGCTCAGCCGCTTAGAGGCAACGGTCACCTGGTCAATACGGACTTCGACCGCCGAGGTGCGGCTGTCCATTTGGGGGCTGTAGCTGTAGCGCAGGGTCATGGCGCTCCCGTCGAGGAAGCGATCGTCGGGCAATGCCTTGAAGGCAATATGAACCGGAGGGGCACTGGTTCCTCGCACGGTCGTGTCTTTAATGAGTTCCCCGCTGGTATCGTAAAGAGCGCTCAACTGGAAGTTGTTTTCGACAGGCATATAGCCTGCCCAATTGCGCGGCGCGGGAGTCGGGACTTCGGTCAGAGCGTTGACCGTGAGCGCCTGCCCTGTACCTAGTTGAGCATCTTTGGCTTGAACCAAGAACTGCACTGCCTTGGCGACTCCAGCCGGAGCGTTGCCTGTTGCAACCAGGGTGGGAACGCGGCTGTCTTTAGTCAGCGCCATGATCACAATGCCCACGTCGTCAGGAATAGCGGCTTTTTTAGCATCGACAAATTTGCCGCCTTGGAGGGCAAAGGGTAAGGGCAGTTGGGCAAGCGCAGGTTGCTCAGCGGGCGTGCCAATGACAACCAGGCGATCGCCCCCTTTCACGTCGCCCAATCCTCCGACAATCTGGGTGTTTAGGAGTACCTTACCTAACCATCTGCCCAGGGAAGTCTCAAACCGAGAGGCTGCGGTCAGCCATTCAGCCGTGTAGGTCTGGGGACGAAGGTAAGTAATTTTGTTGGTTTCGAGGCTGAGGTTATCCAAAAAAGGATAGGGATAGCGGCTAAACCCCAGGGCGATCGGCTTGGGTCTAAAGTTCAAAATCACCTTAGAGTCGGGCAAAATCTCAGTCCACAGGGTCGGATCAGCCGGATTAGAGCAAGTGTCTGAGGTCTGCTGCTCTGTCAAGATAGACAGGTCGTTGCGGTCTTGCAGGAGGTTGGCAGGAATGTTGAATACAATCTCGTTGGGCTGCCCTTGACTCTTGCCTAAGGGAACGCTGCCTACACTCGTATCATTGATCCGTACCGTGATGTTAGAGCGATCGGGCAATAGGGAAGGCGAATGTTGAAGCCGGAGTTGCACCTGCGCCGATCGCACATCCCAACTCTGAGGACGCGTAAACTCGACATGTCCCTCAGGATAAACACCTTCTAGCCGAAGGCGGTTACCAACAGAGGGGTTGCGGTTGAACTCCCAAACATGCTGAATGATGGGTTCATTGGTCTTAGCAGCAACAGAAGTTGAGTTCGTTGGGGAAATGGCAGGAGCGGCTGAGCTAGGAGATGGGCTAGGGGTTGGGCTGGGAGATGCCGCTTGAGCCAAGGTGAGGGAAGCCGCCAGTTGGGGCTGATAAATTAACGGGGTGCGGGGATGGGGGAGGGCAAACTGACGCACGACTGGCGGACTCTGATCTTTGCCCCTAGCTTGGGCTTTGACCAAGGTGGGCAATAGCCCTAATCCTGTGCCCAGGCAAGTTAAACAAAAGAACCAGACTAAAGGGCGTTTATGCCAAGCTCGACGATTGCGAGAGGGAGAAGTACGGTGACGATTGAAAGGAAACATAGACAGGTGGGTTGCTAAGGGGTTGTGAAGGAATAAATCTATGGCTGGAGCCAGTTGGCTGCTACCCTGTCTGGAGGGTACAATCCAAGCCAGCCCAAGTTTTGAATGTAGTAAGCAGAGTCGTTTTCCCAAAAGCCATCTCGGAAAGCGGGCAGAAGCTTTTGGAGGCGAATCTGGTTTGCTAGAGCGGGGTTAGTAATGGCAAAAGCGGCATATAGCATGGCGTACTGTGCGATCGATTCGTAGGGCACGAGGGCTTGACCTTGGAGATCAATCTCGGCAGGAATTTTCTGTTGCGATCGCCACATTGCCTGCAACGGCTCTAGATGCTGTTGCAAATACTGCTTTGCTCGAGGTTCATCAAACCAGGCGGCATCAAGCGCCAATCGCCACCACACGCGGTAAGCATCGTAGCCATAGCGGCTGTTGAGGCGGCTGGACAAGTCGTTCGGCAAGATTTTGTAGGTACTCGTGTTTAACACCACCCAATTGCTGGGTAGACGCAAGCTAGAAAGTTGAGCCGAGTCGGCTAATAAGTCGTAGCTGCTCTCTACTAAGCTCAGCCAATCTCGCTCAGGGTCAATTTGAGCAAAAAGGCGAAAGGCGTAGGGAGCAAGGTAGGAAGGGTTCAGCAGAATTTGGTTGGGTTGAGGCTGAAAGACGGCTTTAGGGCCGGGTAGAAAGTAGTTTTTTTTATCATTTGGGTTACTTAAGGGCAACACCGATAAGCTCCACAAATCCTTCAGCTTCAGCTTTGCCAAATCGAGATAATCCGATCGCTGCCAGCGTCGCCCAGCAAAAATGAGCGCTGTGATGGCATCGCTATCGCCATCGCTAGCAAAGTTGGCATCTAGGGGCAACCATTGATTTTTTTCCAGATTGTGTCCCCACTGCCAAGCCCAAAGTCGATCGCTGCGATTTCCATCTAAACTTCGCCGCTGAAGGTTGTTTTCTCCCCAGTTCAGCACCCGTTCAAAGGTGGCGGCATCATCCATCAGCACCGATCGCAGTAAGGCATATGCCTGTGCCTCGGAGGTAGTGCGATCTGCCGATTCGCGGTCAATTACCCGTCCATCGCCTTGAATAAAGCGATCGCGGTAGGCATTCCAGCTTTGTGACAATAGCTCAGAGGTAGAAATTGGACGCACTGCCGCGCTAGCCGTTGAAAGTCTCCCTGAGGACGTTTGGATGCTATCGACACAGCTTGGCAAACTCAACAACAGCGCTGAAGCCGTAAACAACAGCATCGGGATCACCAGGGTCGAACGTTGAAAGTATCGGAGGAGCGATCGCATCATGGAAACCTTGGGTGAGAGGGCTAGTACCGTTCCCAGGGGGGTTGAAATCCTCGTTGCTGGAGGAAATCAGCCTCAATCCGCTGCTGCCGTTGCACCAGATTGGGGTCAGGAGTTGGGTCAGGAGTTGGATCAGGAGTTGGGCCAGGGGTTGTGTCGGGGCGAGAGCTAGAAGCATCTTGGCGCTGAATTTCTTCGAGTTTTCGGATGGCTTCTAAACGATTGCCCTGTGCCGCTGTAAGTTCAGCGATCGCTGTTTGAGCAATGCGATTGCTCGGCTCTAGCTGCAAGACTTCAGCATAAAGATCGGTGGCTTCACTGTACTGCCGCTGCTGAAACCGCACGCCGCCCAATGCCGCCAGAGCGTCGGTGTTGCGAGCGCTCCTTGCCAAAATGGACTCATATGCCTCGCTGGCTAAGTCTAGGTCGCCCAAACCTTGGGCAAACTCGCCTTGAATGAAGTAAGAACCCAGGTTTTCAGGATCATTCGCAATGAAATCTGCCAGTTGTGCCCTGGCATCATCGGGGTCGCGCATTGCCACAACCTGCAACAGGCGCAAGCGCACAGGCACCGACTCAGGGGTAGCCGCTAACAGGCGGTTGTAAAGCGCCTCTTTTTGAGGATCAGCCGGCAATGCCGCTACCAAGCTGTAAAGCTCTAAGGGGGTGTCGCTAGCGGGGCGAGTGGTCAGCCATTGGTTGAGGATGGCTTGTGCCTCTGCCTGAGTGATTTCTTCGGATTGGTAGGCAAGGCTGGCTCGTCCGAGGGGCTTGGCAAGGTCATCGGGATAGCGGGCAATAATTTGGTCATAAAGGGCGATCGCTTCTGGCAGTTGCCCTCTAATTCGGTAAATACCCGCTAATGCCTGGAGCGCACCGCTGCGAATTCCCCGATCGACCTTAGGGGCAGCAATAATTTCTTCGTACTTCTGGATACTGCCATCGAGATTACTCTCCCGGCGATCGATTTCGGCTAGCAACAGCAGGGTGCCATAACGATCTTGCTGCCCCTCTTGAGTGGCTTGATACTCTGTTAAAGCCGCTTTTGCCGCCGCCAAGTTGTTACCCTGAATTTGCATCTGGGCAATGCGGAACCACAGCAAAGGTTCATTGACCTGGGCATCGACAAAGGGTTGATAGAAGGGCAGCAGAGAGGGATCAGGAGAATCGAGCCGTACCAATGCCTGAGCCAGCAAGCGCTGATCGTAGGTGCTGGGGGGCAGGGGCTGAATGTAAGGCTGGATGCGGGTACGTAGCTCTGTCCGCGAAATCAAACCCATTTGCCGTTCAATGATGGCAAGGTTGACAGGCAGAATGCGATCGCCGGGCAGGCTTTCGACAAGCTGAATGTAGAGCTTGCGCGCTAGGGGTCGCTCTGATGGAATACTGCTTAAAACATCTGCCATCTCACGGGCAATGGAGTTAGTGAGGTAGAAGTTCTCGCGCCCCTGATTGTCAGGCGGAACAACATAGTCTGGTGGCAGCGGCGCTTCTAGAACTCTGTAGTAAATATCAACGACTTGCTGCTCTAGCTCAATGCTGTCCAAATCTCCATTAATTTGATGGAGCGATCGCGCCACAATCATCCGAGAGTCAAACCGACCGTCGAGCGGTGCCAGGGCGGTCATGGCTTGCTCCATCTGCTCAACCTGAGCGTAGGAAACGCTGAGGGCGGCGCGGGCGCGAATGGCAATACCGTCTAGCCTTGTGGTATTCGCCAGGGCTTGCTCAAGAATCTCAACCGATTGAACCGGGTCGCCCGTCTCCCGGAGCACAATACCGTAGGCGATCGCTGCATACTGCTCAATCGTGCCGCCTGTACTTCTGTAGCGAGTAAATAAGTCCAGCGCCTTGCGGTAGTCTCCGGCGTAAGTGTACGACTGAGCCGCTGCCAAAATAACTTCAGGTGGAGGATTGGTGGGAATGACGATATCGTAATCGGCGATCGCATTGGGCAAATTGCCCAAGTATCCGTTTAACAGCGCCCGTTGTGAGCGCGCTTCAATATTGTCAGGCTCCAGTTCAATCAGCCTCGTCAGAGCCGCAATGCCCTCAAACCGCCAATCAAACTTGTACTCACCCATCAGACCCACAGCAAACAATGCCGCTTTATTTGTAGGGTCAAGCGCTAGAACTTCGTTATACGTTCTAAATGCGGCTTCATTGTTGGTATAAGTGCCCGCCCTAAAATAAGCGTTTGCTAACGCCAGACGTGCCTCTACCGATTGAGGATATTGTTTGACTGCTGCTTCCAGCACCGGAATGGCTTGATTAATGAGCCCTTGATTAATTAGGGCATTCCCGGCTTCTACCGTAGCGGGAACCTGTGCTATGGCAGGAACTGCGCTCATCATTAGAGAGCTTAGCCCTAAGCCAAGCAGCCAGCCATCAGGTCGAGATTTTGGTTTTTGATTAGAAGCCTCTATCTTGTGGGTCATAGTTACAGCCTTCTCCTTGGAATCAAGTCAAAGTCAGTCCGAATGCGGAATCCAGCAACGCTTTCTGAAAATTCATTTAAAGCCTGGAAGGTAACGCCCACCCTAAGGTTGGGCAGAACTCGCACATCATAGAAAATCTCTATTACATCAGGGGTTTTGTCGTCTCGCAGACTGCTGTTAGAAAGCTGCCGCCCGTAGCCTAGCCCCAGGCGATCGTCAGGCACCATTAAGTCCAGAAGATTTAAACCAAAACTATAGGTATCAGCCGTATTTTCGCCTTCTAGATCCTGATTTGTATAGTGTCCGTAGCGCCCAAACAGCCCCAGCTTAATGTCGGGGAAAAAGTACTCAGCATTGATACCGTAAGCGTCCTCGCGATCGCCATCCAGTAAGCCAATTCGCCCATTGCCTCGCTCCAAACCATAAATTTCATCAAACCCAGTCCGAGTGCCGCTATCCACAGCAGAGGTGTAGGTGCCTCGAATGATGAAATTTTCTAACCGCAAACCCAGTTCGCCAGCAAATCCATCAACGGCAAAATCGCCCAGATTTGGCTCTGACGAAAAAGCGGCAACTTTCGCCTCCACATTGTCAGTAATTGTCCAGTTCAGCAAGGCACCTGGACGCGACGTAAACGTAGTTGCTTGCAATGCCGGGTTAGACTGAAAAACCGAGTTAAAAAAGTGAGTGGTTCGATCTTTGGCAAAACTGTTGCGATCGAAGTAAGAGGTAAAGTCAATTTGCCCCACGACAAACCGTAGATTTGGCAAGCTTTGGAAGGGCGCTGCTGCTACGTATAGCTCAGTGAGGTCTACGCCACCCCCTTCCAAAATGTTGAAGTCATCGTCATCAGTTAGATCAACTACGGCTCCTACCTGAATCCAATCGGCCAAAGGATAGATGCCAACTGCTCGAGCCCGAATGCTGTCCTCATCGCCCTGTAACACATATGCGCCTTGTAATCTGAGGGTTGGCGTGGTGATAGGCGCGCCCAAATCAAGACTGCGTGTAGAATCACTGGCTCCGAAAGGGTCAGTCGGAGGAGGCTGCCCCCTAGATGGCGGAGTAGGGTTTAGAGGCAGGTTCGGTGACATGGGCAAGGGCTGGCTTTGGGGTTCTCGGTTGGTCAGCCCGGGTGGTACTACAAATCGGTTATTAATTGGGGCAGGTCGAGGACGGGTTGAAGCCGATGGAGTTGCTTGAACAAGTTGCCCCTGTTCAATTTCACTCATCCAACTATTAGCCAGATTCCCGTCAAGAGAAGATGCGGTAGCTCCATGGGTCAGCGCATGTTCCAGGGAGGGTTCTAGCCTGAGGACAGACTTAGACAGTGGCGCTGACACCGCTAGTGCAGACTTGGTTTCTGCACTAACCAGTGCGAGCGTTAACCCTGCCCATAAAACCTTTGTGTGAACCGCTGTCAAGCAGTTAGGGAAAATGACCTGAGATAAATTAGGCATGGCAAAAAGTAACTTTAATCCGCAGGGAGGTGCAGGTGAACATCGGCATAAGATCCTTATAATTTGCAAAAAATAATGGACGTTACACTCTCGGCGATCGCCTGAACCGTGTTCATAAGGAATTTTCGAGACCATGGGCAGTTTAGGAACAAAAGAGAATCCATGCTCGTCCAAAGGGAAGTACGACCTTCAAGCCGAACCAAACTTTGCACAGACTTTTCCGCTGGGAATAAATCGTCAAAAACGATTACGACCTTTTAACGATTACAACCTTCTGAGGAACTCTAGTACGCCAAAATATGGAGAAATCTACTCAAAAAAACCTAAATTAAATAAACACCCTGAATTAATCTGCCGACATTAGGCGATCGACATTCGTAAAGCTCAACGGCTCTATCGTGGCAAGATAATGCTCTTCAAAAAAATTGGGTGCAAAGTCCAACTTTTATCGGCATCGTCAGGCAATCAACCTTGTCAACCTGCAAACTGTCGACCTGCAAACTGCCGACCTGCAAACTTATCAACTGCAAACTCTAAAAGGCTGATAAGATCGTCACAATCATTGCTGCCAAAGCTCTGTGGCTCCTGGTGCAACAAAAAAATTAATTGAAAATCCCCCCGACTGCCCCAAACCTGTTGGCTATACCAAGCATTCCGTAAGCCGGAGTTTAGATTAGCTTTACCTTGTTCAAATCGGCAAAGCCTCCCTTCTCTTTCAGGGAGATGTCCGCTACCTTGATACGACAATGGGTGCCTGAATCGCCCTTTTTTCATCAAAGGAACTGCTGCTAAGTGACCAAACACCGTGACAAACTTGACCGATAATCCAACTACCAAGTAGTACAACATCCTCGCCAAGATGGCTGAGGATAACAGGGAACAAATAGTGGTCATAGTTCAGGAACTTACAAAGGATGACGAAATTAAGTCGCCTAGGTTGATGCAGCCAGAAAGTTAGACAATCCAACAGGACATTTAACCCACTCTCAGATACCGAAATCAAATTCGGCTTGTCCAAACTTGTACAGAACACATCAGGCGAACCTTTCTCCGTACCTAATCCAGTAGAAATACTGATTCGGTGCTGAAGTACGTTTTGCTGCACGTGATCTAACGTATTGGAATTTATGAAAAGTTTATGCAGAGTAGCGATGCATGTCAATACGCACTAGTAATTTTTTGTCCTCAAAGCTTAGCTTTTCACTGTTTTTCGGGTGGGTTTTTAGCAATTCTCAGTCGGCGCATTTGTTGTTTTTGGATGTCGAGAATGCGATCGGGATAAGACTCAGCCAACGCTTCATGTAAAAAAAAATACATCTAACGACGAACCTACAAACCTAAATTAAAGCTTTTATGAAGCTTTAAAATTTGCTCAATTTATAGAGTGATGAAAGATCCGTAATCCTTCTGATGCTTCGAGAAAAGTACTTTGTACTGTTTGAAGTTAGAATCTTACCTATGGCGATATGGACTTCTCGTTAGATCAAATTCCTTATAATTTACGTAGCGAGTTTTGGCAGGCTAGGCTACCTTTTTTCTATTGATTTCCGTAGTGCTAATCTTTCACTCGCATGTGGGATTTATTCGGTTTTTAGAGCAAGTTTTGAGAAGGCACGCTGATTCTAAAATAATGTAAAGTTTTTAGGGTTATGTACGGAAATACTGCCATAGACATTGAAGATAATTCCTAGATATTGGCTGCGATCGCCATATTTCGTTTTTTGAAACGTCGTTATCACCCTTGTTTTGACTGCCCAAACTGGTTCATAGCCTTGTTAATACTTCAGCCATTTCCCTTAGCTTGCAGCGTTGCCCATGACAATTAGCCGTCCCCCTGCCCAATGGTCTAACTTAGAACCGTTAGAGTCACTGCCTTATCCGGTTTACTTTGTTTGCAAGGACGTGGAGCGCTGGCAAGATTTAATAGAAAGTGAGTCTCTACCAACAGATGTTTCGCCTTTGTATGAACGTTGTCTGAGCGTTAGAGATATTTGGTCAGCCCAGTCTTACATCAGTCTCAAGCGTTTAGGCTTAAATGTTTACCTTGTCCCTGATTATGTTCCTGGCAAAATTTGCATTGTGCCGTATGATGACTTGGTTTCGAGCGATCGCGCCTTCAATAGCTACGTTGTGGCTTGTCGCTACGATCGCGGTCGTCCTGAAATTTGTGAGCAGCGCCTCGTCATTAACACCCTAAATGTTATCGATAAAACTGATCACTACGTCCCCCATTGGCCCCAACCTAATTTGATTCCTCGTCATAGCGATCGGGGTACCCAAGTTGAAAACCTTGTCTTCAAAGGGATGGAGCGTAACCTTGCTGCCCCCTTCAAAACGCTTCAGTTTAAAGAGGAATTGAGCGCGATCGGGATTCAGTTTGTCGTCACTGCCGACCCTTCCGCCGACCCCACCACCCGCCTGTTTCAAGAATGGACTGATTATACCCAAGCCGATGTAGTCCTAGCCGTCCGTAATAACACCCAGCATGACCTGACTGTTAAGCCTGCCCTTAAACTAATCAACGCTTGGTTCGCAGGGTGTCCTGCCATTCTTGGCCCCGAACCCGCCTACCAGGCTATTCGCCAATCTAACCTCGACTTTATCGAGGTTCGTACCCTCAAAGAGACTATTGATGCGCTTCAACGCCTAAAAAATGACCCAGATCTTTACGCAGCAATGGTTGAAAACGGCTTCCAACGGGTCAAAGACTTTACAGCCAACCAAGTCGCTTGGCAGTGGCGGCAGATCTTGGCAGGTTCGATCGCCCAAGATTACGAACAATGGCAGCAGCAATCATTTTTACAAAAACGGCTAGGAAGACCCCTCAAATTTCTCATACGCCGCTCTCGGCACAACCGCAGCGAACGGTATCATAGGCAGAACATTCTTCAAGGCGCTAGGCTATTTGGTGAAGAATAGTGGGGTGAGATTAGTTTACGAAGGAATTAGGGAACTCTTGCTTTGTTTCTTGCATTTTGACAAGAGATCTGCACTTTTCCCAAAATCTTTAGTAAACTTTTGGTCTGGGTATAGTCTGCTTAATCAACCTCCATCGGTTAAACGTATGAAACCGCTCATCTTTCTAGCCTTAACCCTTTCTACTGGGACTTCACTTGGCGCTTTCTACTTCACCCCACCTAGCTACGCCGAAGATTTAGAAGATACCCAGCAATTAATTACCACCCAAATGTGTCAAGGCTGCGATCTGAGTGGGGCAGGACTGGTGTACGCCAACTTAGCAGGCGCTCAAATTAACCAGGCAAACCTTAGCCAAATTAATTTAACTCGGGCTAACCTCAGCGGCAGTAACCTCAGTGGCAGCAACCTCAGCGGCGCTGTTTTGTTCAATGCCAATTTAACGGGCGCAGACCTGAGTGGCGCAGACTTGAGTGGCGCAGACTTAAGAGGCGCTCGGTTGTCTGGGGCGAACTTAGAAGGGGCAAATCTAGAGGGGGCAAATTTTTTGGGTGCAGTTGGGCTGCCTTCTCAAGTAGCTACCCATGACAACCTTTATAATTTGGGGCTGGCAGAAGCCCAGCGCGGCAACTTTAGAGGCGCGATCGAAAACTACAATCAGGCGATCGCAGCAGATGGCAGCTTTGCTAATGCTTATCTAGCGCGCGGCATTTCTCGTATTCAGCTAGGCGATCAAACCGGGGCACTGCAAGATTCTAAGCAAGCGGAGCAGCTTTACACTGTCCAGGGCAACACGGCTGGAACTGAAGCATCAACCCAGTTTTCTTCAGGCATTGAAGCAATGCAAGCAGCAGCGGCTCAAGGACAACGCGGGGCACGGGGCAACTTTATGAATGTTTTGGGTGCTGTTGCAAGTTTGCTTGTTCGGTTTGCCCTGCCTTAGGGTTTGCGCCCGCCTTTAAGGCTGATGGTGCTTGTGCCAATGCCGAGCAATATCAATCCGCCGACAAGTCCAAACCTGTTCATGTTCTTGCACATAGTCTAAAAAACGGGCAAGGGCAGCAATTCGTCCAGGTTTACCGACTAAACGACAGTGCAGCCCCACGCTCATCATTTTGGGAGCCGTAGCGCCTTCGGCATAAAGCACATCGAAGGTATCACGCAAATAGGCAAAAAACTGGTCGCCACAATTAAAGCCTTGATAGGTTCCAAACCGCATGTCATTCACGTCTAAGGTGTAAGGAATAACCAAGTGAGGTTTGTTAAAGTCATGAACCCAGTAGGGCAGATCGTCGGCATAGCTATCAGAATCGTAAAGAAAGCCGCCTTCGGCTGCCACTAAGCGTCGAGTGTTGGGGCTAATGCGTCCTGTGTACCACCCTAAAGGACGTGACCCCGTGACTTGCGTATGAATGGCGATCGCCTGCTGCAAATGCTCCTGCTCCACCTCCTCACCCACATACTGATAGTCAATCCAGCGATAGCCATGACTTGCAATCTCCCAGTCTGCCTCCAGCATTGCTGCCACAGCTTCAGGATTGCGCTCTAAAGCCATGGCTACGCCGTAAACCGTCACAGGCAGCGATCGCTCTGTAAATAGCCGATGCAAGCGCCAAAAGCCTGCCCGGCTCCCGTACTCATACATCGATTCCATATTCATATTCCGCACCCCTAGGAGGGAAGTTGCCCCTACGCTTTCTGACAAAAAAGATTCCGAGGCAGCATCACCATGCAAAATACAGCTTTCTCCCCCTTCCTCGTAATTAATGACAAACTGCACTGCAATACGAGCCTGGTTTTGCCATTGAGGATGGGGCGTATTACGCCCATAACCAACTAAATTGCGGGGATAGGATGCAGCCATTTACTAGAGCTTAGGATGAGGACTCCATTATGGTAAACTCTTGCGGAGATCTGGCAAAACTTTTATGTTAAAAAAACTTTTAAACACGCCGATTTTTAATCAAGAAGCTAAAGAAAACTATTGGTTTTTCTGGTTTATTTTTAGCTGTTTCTTTCCAGTATATTATGGTGTTATTTCACTGATCAATGCTTTCAGTCATCCTTACTTAATTCAAGATGATGCCCGACAGCATATCTTCTGGATGCATCGATTTATTGATCCTACTCTTTTTCCTAACGACATCATTGCTGACTATTTTCAGGCGATTAATCCAAAAGGATATGAAGCTTTTTATTATTTCATGGCTCAATTAGGAATTGAGCCTTTATTATTAGCCAAATTATTGCCCATTGTTTTAGGTTTCATTACTTCTGCCTACTGTTTTGGCGTAGTGATGCAGTTATTTCCAGTACCATTCGGAGCTTTTTTGACTACGCTGATCCTCAATCAAGGGCTCTGGATGCGAGATGAAATTATTACAGGAACCTCAAGAGCATTTTTATACCCGTTATTTCTAGCATTTATTTATTACTTGCTTAAACAATCCTTTATCGCTTGCATGATTAGCGTGGCACTACAAGCCGTCTTTTATCCCCCTTTGGCATTAGTAGAAGCTGGCACCTTGTTGATGCGGCTAGTGCAGTGGAAAACCGGAAAACCTCAGCTTTCTAGGCAACGATCGCCCTACCTATTCGGTCTCGTTGGGGCAGGCTTAGCGATCGCTCTCATCCTCAGGTTCTTCCCCGATCTGTCCGCTTTTAATCCCATGGTTACCGCCGCTCAAATGCAAGCTATGCCAGAGTTTGGAGCAGGTGGAAGACTGGGGTACTTTAATCAAGACTTTTGGCAAACCTGGATCAGCGGTGATAGTGCCATACTTCCTAGGTTCGTTCCGCCCATTATTCTACTAAGCGTTCTTTTTCGCATCTTTCGGAGACGATCGCCACTATCTCATCTTGTTTCTGAAAAGATTACACTGCTGCGTGATCTACTGTATGCTTCGCTTTGTCTTTTCCTACTAGCACATATCTTTCTGCCCCGGCTGTACTTCCCAAGTCGTTTCACAGGGCATAGCTTTTGGTTTGCAATGGTAATCACGGCTGGAATTGGTATTACATTAGAGTTAGAGAGATTTAGAATAGGGTTGCTTCAGCACAACTTGAATCACATAAAGATAAGAGTAGTGATTGTCCTCACGACAATCTTTATTCTCGCCGACCTATTAATTCCTACTATTCCTGCAATCTTCCTGAAAGGACAATCTCAAATTATTGGTGGCACGCCCAAAGTTTATCAGTTCTTTGCTCAGCAACCCAAAGATATTTTGATTGCATCGCTAGCTGAAGAAATCGACAATATTCCAGCATTTAGCAAGCGATCGATCCTAGTTTCTAAAGAATACGCTCTACCGTTTCATTTAGGCTATTACAATCAAATTCGGCAACGAGCGATTGATCTGATCAACGCACAGTACAGCCCTTCTCTCCCTGCACTTCAAAACTTCATTAGAAAATACAACATCGATTTTTTCCTGGTCGATCGCAATGCCTTCCAGCCCAAAGCTATTCTTAATAACCCAGGTCTGAAAAACTGGCTGATGCAATTTCAACCTGCTACTAATGAAGCGATCGCCCGTCTCCAAAAACAGGAAAAACTGGCGATCGTTCCCCTCATCAAACCTTGCACCATTCTGAAAGCCAACAATTTATCTGTCTTAGAAGCTCAGTGCTTGCTCTCAGGCGGTGTGAAGACACCGCAAATGATTAAGACACGTCCCTAGCGCAATTCCATAATCGCCTGCTGAATTCGATTCAACAAAGACGAATCTGCATCTTGCGCCACCCGAATTTCATTAAAGCGAGTGATGGTTAAGCCATTTCCTTCAACAATAGAAATAGCTTGATTGCAATAACTTACTGCAACTTGCCGCACATTACCTGGCAGATCATTCAAACTGCTGGGACGATGACACTCAATTCGAGGCACACTTCCACTAATGCCCTTAATTTCCTCATACGCCGACTGCCGTAAAGGCTCGATCGCCAACACTGAACGCGCATAGCTCTGCACATCTGAGTTAGAAATAGACTGCGCATAAGCCGCACTGCTGAAAGACACCCCCACAGAACTTTGAAAACTAGGCACAAGCCCTAAACACAAACTGGCGGCCGCTCCCACTCCCACCATCAGCGATCGAGCGAGCAGGTTCTTGAACTTGAAGTGAGACATTTGATGAGCAATAACCATAGCTGACACTTGGGCTAAACCCTAACGATTGAGTACGATTAATTGTTTTGAATCATTTTATAGGTAGGAAGTTCCACGCATTGACAATCTTGCAGAAAAGATCCTGCAAAAAGAACTTAGCCATAAACTTAGACATAAAGCTGACACAGTTCCATCACCTTCATCTGCATTAACTCCAACGGATCAGCACCAAACTTTAACCCAAACTCCAACTCCATCAAAATCGGCAACGTCTGCTGGAGACTTGCCAACCGTAGCGGCTTCACCTCTTTCTGCAAAAAATAAACCTGCTTCGGATTGCCAATCTCTGCTAATCGGGCAATCTCTCGTTCGTCCCGCTCTCCTGTCTCCATCATCAGCTTGATCCAGAGCCTCGTCCGAAACTGTCCCACCAGCGTTGCCACAATCCGCAACCCAGGCTCATTACGGCTAAACAAGTCAGACACTAAAGTCAACGCCTTCGCTGTGTCTCCCTGCCGAATTGCCACTGCCAGCTGCAAACTATTTTGAGTATGAGCCGTCACCAAGTTCAGTACAGCCGCCTCATTTACAGGAGCTTGGCTCTCTCCTACATACAGGCGCAGCTTTTCCATTTCACTATAAAGTTGCCGAGAATTATTTCCGACTGCCTCCGCCAATAGCTCGATCGCCCCATTCGTCAGCTTCACACCCACCGATTGCGCGACCTGCCGCACATTTTGTATCAACAAATCGGTCTTCCAGGGCGAAATTGGCGAAAACTCCCGAATCTCTGCCACCTTCTGAAACAATTTTGTAGACTTCAAGCGTCCGTCTAATTTGCTTGAAGAAGTGAGCAGCAGCACTGTGGTTTCAGGTAAAACGGGTAAAGTCCGCTCTAGTTCTCTTAGCAAATCGTCTGGACATCGCTGCGCCAAAAGGGTATCTGCCAACCAAACCAATCGGCTCCCGGTTCCAAACACAGGAGTCATTGCCAAATTCAAACCCTGAACGACTGCATCGGTTTGATCTGCGGGCAGCTTATCGTAGTTAAAACTTGCCCAATCTGGATCAACCGTGCGATCGCGCAGTGCCGCTACCGCCTGCCCCAATGCAAAGTCATCTTCTCCCCAAAAAAAATAAATTGCCATGCCCTACTCCCTAATTTTTTAGCTCAGATTCCCGTTACATTAATTGAAGCTATAAAATGCGATCGCCCCAGTTGGAAAAAGAGGACAGGTAGATTGGACGACTCTTATCAAATTTACGTTAATCGAGTAGCGCGGATGACCTTACCAGAGGCTTATCAGTCTCAAGTACAGCATATTCAGCCATCTCCCAAGTTTCAGCCATCCGAAGGGCAAGTTCAAGCTACCCCATTCCCTGGCTACACCCTCCTAACGCCGCCTTGGGTCGAAGATGATAAAAACACCGCGTTCTACCAATATCTAGAACACCATCAACAGCAGATTACCGCGCAGCTTGATCCAGGCGTGTTTTTCCCGGTGCCCTCCTCCAGCTTCCACATGACTATTGCCGACCTCATCTGGGACAGCGCCTATCGTCACGCTAGCGAATCTCCCACCTTTGAGGCAGAGCTACAGCAGCGAGTTGCCCAAAGCCTTCAAAAATGTAAAAAAGGAGAAAAGCCAATTCACTGGCAAGTTATGGGGCTATTCCTCAGAACCCGTGCCATCGGCGTTTGCCTTGCCCCTAGCGACGAATCTTCCTACGAGCAAGTATTGCAGGTTCGTCAAGCCATCTACCAAAACCCTGACCTAATTGCCCTAGGCATTGAGCAGCAATACAACTTTACTGCCCACGTCACTCTAGGCTATTTCGGCGATGCAGCAGCCACAGCAGACCGTCAGAGTATTAGCCAAACGCTCACGTCCTTGAGTCAGCAAGCATTGGATGTAGACTCACCCCAAGAAATTTGGGTGCATCGAGCAGAGCTCCGGAAGTTTGACGACATGACCCGCTACTATCGCGAACCCGAGTGGGCAGCGTTAGACCTCTAAATGCCCTGTGTTACCTGCAAACAGTACGGAGATTACAGATGATCTGGTGGGCTGCCCCTTTGACCACCCATTAAATAGGGAAAGCGAATTGAGCAAGAGTCAGATTCTAAGAGGGGCGTTGTTAGAAAAGAAATCCACTCAAAGCCCCTCTAGAGAACCAGCGTTGAAGACTATTCCGCAACGCCAGAAGAAGGGACTAAACGCTTCCGTAGAGAAGCAGATCGACGCTTTGCCGTTGCATTCTTAGGATCAGACTTTAAGGATTCGTCGTAAGCTTCGAGAGCTTGAGTGGTTAATTGCTTCTTCTCATAAGCAAATCCTAGGTTGTTCCAAGCTGTAGAATATCCAGTCTGTAATTCGAGGGCTTCTTTATATTGCTTAATTGCCAAGTCATACTGCTCTTGCGCTGCGTAGGTAAACCCTAACGCATTGTAGATAATGGCAATATTTTCAGATCCTTCCAGGTCTTTTGCTTTGAGCGCTTTTTGAAACTGAGCGATCGCGGGTTTGTAAAGCTGCTTATCTAGTAAAATACTGCCCAATTCATAATGCTCTTTCGCGGTTCCTGTTCCCTCATTGAGCTTATTTTGAAGCCGCGTCATTGTTCCTTCTACTCGGCGGGTCTTAAAGATTTGGCGAAATAAAAACCAGCCAACCCCTGCTAGTAGCGCCACCAAAATGCTTAGATAAACCAACAGAAGCTGACTATCGTTCATAAGTCCTAAGTTTTAAATCAACAGTTTTCATCAGTTTATTTCAGCCTACCGCATCCCTACCCCCCAAAAACAAGTCGGGCGCGATCGCTCCCGCCCGACTCAACCTCATAGGTCACTCACTTAGCTTACGAACACTCCACTTTTAGTCGCGGTTCATGGCTAGCAAGAACCGTAAAATAAAAACAAACAGGTTAATGTAAGTCAAATACATCGACAAAGCCGCCGGGATCCCTTGGTCATCGCGATAAATGCGAGGCAGCGTATGGAAATCCACTACAGCCGCACCTGCAAACAGCAAAACGCCAATTCCAGAGATGCCTATTTCTAACCAAGTTGGCGTGTAAAAGCCTAACAGCGAACTAATTAGCTGTCCAACCATTACCACTAACAGAGCAATCACCCCTAAGCGAACTGTCTGAGATAGCGCATTACCATCTTGTTCAGAAAGATTAGACCCCACTTGCCGTGCTACCACAAAGGTAACGCCACAGCCTAGAGCAGCAACTCCTACGCCGCCAATGCCAACGCCTGCTGTTCCTAGCGCAACCGCTACTAAGCCGCTCAAGGTATAGCCAGTCAGTAGGCTATAGGTTGCCAATAGCGGCAAAGCCACAGCATTATTGCCTTTTTCAGCCACACCACGCGCCACAAAGAAAAGAATCAGTTGCAGCACCATTGCCCCAATAAAGGTGGGCATAAAGATGCTGTAGTTACTTTGAATAACGCTCAAACCACCGTAGGTTCCAAGGGCAGTCAGAACTAAGCCGCCGCCAAGGTAAGGCAAGGCATTGGCAATCACATTAGGACCTACTAATGCTTGCCCTTTGGATTTCCGAATCGCTTCTCTAAAGTTACTAGTGTTGCTCATGTGCTTCGTCTCTTAATTGACAGTGAATCAGGTTTTTTGTACGGAAGCTCCAGGATGCCCTAAGAGAGGTTGACAGACTTGCAGATAACCGTAACCCTCCCCAAAAAGGCGATCGCCCTCAATCTCAAATCCAGACCTGTCTATATTTTAAGCCATCTCACGGACGAGCGGTCGCTCCATCTTTACCCCATCGTTCTACAAGCCTTTAGCCATCAATCTTTCTGTCTATCTCCGTAGGGTCAGTGTTTCTGCTTACACCTCTACGGAGACAAAATTCTATCCCAGTGGAATAACGATGGTTTGCCCTGTCTCTAATACCGACAATGAGCCATATCGGACGCATGGCAACAGATTCAGACGCAAGGTGGATTCTTAAGATGATAGCTGCTCAATCCTCTCTCCGCTCCCGTAGCATGGAACTGCTGATGGCATACCAGCACAAGCCCTCGGTAGCCCTTCGCAACAAGCTAGTCCGCCTCAATGCTGGATTAGTTCGCAAGATTGCTCATCGGGTCAGCCATCAGTGTGCTGAACCCTACGAAGACCTCGAACAAATTGGCTATTTAGGTTTAATCCGGGCGATCGAGCGCTTTAACCCGGCTCAGGGCTGCGCCTTTAGCTCGTTCGCAGTCCCCTATATTCGGGGTGAGATGCTGCATTTTCTGCGCGATCGCAGTAGTTCGGTTAAAGTCCCTCGTCGTTGGCAAGACTTGCAGAAAGAAGGGCAGAAAGTCCGGGTTGAACTAACTAAAGACCTGGGACGACAACCCCTCGATTCTGAGATCGCCGATGAACTAGGCATTTCTGTCTACGAATGGCGCGAAATCAAAATGGCGGTCAAAAACCGTCTGCCCCTCAGCCTGGATGCCACCGTTTCTCAGCAAATTGATTCCTCCATTACCCTCGGCGAAACCCTACCCGACACACACTACCAGGTCATCCAACGTTTAGAAGAAGACCGTCAACAACTCCAGCATGCCCTCTGCCAACTCGAAGATAAAACCAGAGCGGCGATCGAGTTTGTCTTCTTCAACGATCTTTCCCGCAAAGAAGCTGCCGAACGCATTGGGGTTAGCCCCATGACCGTCACCCGTCGCATTCAGCGAGGACTAGAGCAGATGGTGACGTATTTACAGCCCCAGGCTTTGCAGACTGACCCTTAAGCGGCTAGTGGTCTAGACCTAATGGTTGAGCTTCCGTAGAGACGTTACCTATGACACCTCAACAGACGAAAACAATATTTCTAGAACATATCAGCGTTTTCGATATCAATACGATAATTTTTGGAGTAGAACCTCATATGAGTTCTGTGAATTTTGAAATGCTGGTGCTCGATCCAGGTAGGAAAACACGATATGAGAATGCGTTGAGCCTATTATATGCAATACGTAGCTTCTCAGGACTCTGGCATACTCCTGAGTTGAATCAAAAAACTCTGAAAATTGAAGATGGCACGACTTTCCTTCAAGTCGCCAATCAAGCCGCAAAGGTAAGTAAAGAGGCACCGCCTAAAGCAGCAACGCGGGCGTTTTCCATTAGTCTGACTGGCGAATTTGACGCAATCGAGCCATTGAGGGTTCTGATCGTCGATTACATCAAAGCGCAAGAATTTGAGCATAGATACATCACGAAAGATGAGGTATCTGAGCATATTGCTTGCGAACTATACCCCTACCTGTACCGAGTAGAGAATAGATTACGCGGATACCTGACGCATGTCATGACAACGCGCTTCGGCGGTGGTTGGTGGAAAGTCAGCGCATCCAAAGAGATGGATGACAAAGTGAAAATGCGAAAGAAAAATGAACGTGTCTTTGGTTCAAGTATTGACAATAGCGCTTTCTTAATCGATTTTGACGAACTTGGTGAACTGATCTTTGAACAAACTTCAGGATTTCTAACCCGTGAAGATATTGAGTACCGCGTAAGGCACCTGCCTGAAGATATCGAGGCTCTCAAAAAACTTAAATCTGATCTCCAATCAAACTACCATAAATTTTTCAAGACAGCATTCGCAGACCGAGACTTCAAATCAAAGTGGAAAGATTGGGAATTGCTTAGAAATAAGATTGCACATACTAATCTTTTTACTAAGGAGGATTTGACTAACGGTAAACGAATTGCAGATGAACTTATTCTAATCATTGGTGAGGCTTATGAATCACCTGAGCAACCAGTAATTACCCAGGTTGAACGTGAGGCGGTTCAAGAACAAATCATTGCACGTACCATAGATGAAGATCCTTTACCACCTGACAGCTTAAAGGACACGCCAATATTACAAACCAGTTCTTTGACAGAAGCAGAGTTTTTGGATGAGTTACGTGATCAGGAAGAATTCTACTCAAATCGACCCAATGGTTTTGTTGGTCTTGTTCGATTTCTCCGCTTTCACTTAACTGAATTGGGGCATAGCGAATCAGCAGCGAAGGAAGTGCTAAAGCAACTTCAAGGAGAAAACAAAGTTGAAGTCTATCGCGTAGACAACCCATACAATTCGGCACAGACTTTGGCACAAACTGCCGCGTTACGGAGGATAAAGTAAGCCAGTGCAAGGTTATCAGTGAAATACTACCAAGTTTATTTATGCGTAAGAAAAGGGCTTTTTTAGCGGGTCATGTCGCGTAGTGCGCCTTTGGTCATGGCGGCGATCGCCTGATCGGTTGCTTTCGGCAAGTGATAATACTTTCCACCTGCGTGTTTCGCCAGTTCTTTAGCAAACCCCGTCGAAACAAACTTATTCTCGGTATCAATCACCAATAGCTGAATTCCTAAAGCTCGAATCTTCCCAGCAATATCCAGTAATTCTGCCTTAATGTCCGGCTTTTCCCCTTCCACAATCGGCTCACCCAGCGATCGCGCCAACGAAATATTGCCTCGTCCATCAGTAATCGCCACAATCACAACCTGCCCAATATCTCCCGACTTTTGGGCGTTCGTACCGACCCGCACCGCCTGAGTTAGCCCGTGCGCTAGCGGCGATCCACCGCCACAGGGCATTCGCTCCAGTCGCCGCCGCGCTGCCGAAATTGAGCGAGTTGGGGGCAGCAACACTTCTGCTTGTTCTCCCCGAAACGGAATCAATGCAATCTCATCGCGGTTTTGGTAAGCCTCAGTCAACAGCCGCATCACAGCGCCCTTAGCAGACTGCATCCGATTCAACGCCATCGATCCCGACGCATCCACCACAAATACAATCAACGAGCCAGCCTTCCGAGCCAATCGCTTTGCCCGAATATCCCCTTGCTCCACAAAAACGTTCTTGCGAGATAGCGAACCTTCTTGTGTCTGCTCATACCGCTGTCGTCGCGCTTTTTGATAGGGTGCGGCACTCCGCAAAGTGGCATCGACCGCAATGCGTCGGACTTTTCCACCTTTGGGCAGCATTGGCTTAATGTAGCGCCCCCGATCTTCGGAGAAGATAATGCTGTTCGCACCTGATTTTCCACGCTTTTGCGCCATTTGAGCGAAGTAAAGCACCGTCGGGTCAAGAATTACACCCTCTGGGTCAAAGATAAATTCTTCAGGAACGATTGGTGGCTCTTGCTCAGGCTGCTCGTCGTCATCCTCTTCGTCTTCTTCCTCTGGCTCGTCCTGCTGCTCGTTTTGCTGTGGGGGCTGAGGTGGCGGCGGTGGCGGCGGTGCTTCATCGGGCGGAGTCTGAACGATCGTTGAGCGGGGCACAATGACCAACTCAACAGCCCGCCGCAAATCTTCTGCGGTTACGTCGGTTCGTCCATCTAGGGCAGCATGGGCTTTTGCTACCCGGACGGCAAATAACTCTGCCCGATGTCCTTGAACGCCACCCCGCAGCGCCTCGCTGACCAAATAGGTAATTTGCTCACGGGCAATCTGGACCTCTTTGAGCCATTCCCGCGCCAGAATGATCTGAGTTTTCATTGAATCCAGGTCTTCGGCGTACTGTTGCAGAAACGCTTGGGGAGAGTCGGCGTATTCAGTGGCTTGATCTACTGCTGCAACGCGCTGATCGAGCCCTAGCACAGCATCGGCAGAAAGGGCGATCGCAATTCTATCCAGTAAATGTTCTCGCAATTCCCCTTCTTCTGGATTATAAGTGGCGATCAACAGCGGCTTACAAGGATGCTGATAGCTGATTCCTTCCCGTTCAATCTGGTTGTGCCCATCAGTTAACGCCCCTAGCAGAAGATTCGCCACCTGGTCGTCTAACAAATTGATTTCGTCAATGTACAAAACGCCCCGATGTCCTTCTGCCAAAAGCCCTGGCAGGAAGATAGTTTCACCTCGCTTAATTGACTGAGTAACATCGACTGACCCCAATAGACGGTCTTCTGTTACACCTAAAGGAATTTGAATGAATGGCGAAGGAATGATTTCGGTAGGCAATTCATTGGAGTGGCTGGCTCTGTCGATCGTTTCGTCATCCCACTCGCTGGGACGGCTGGGATCGCAGTTACAGTAAGAGCCTTGAATCACTTCAATCGGTGGCAGCAACGCATGAATCGCCCGTGCCATCACAGATTTTGCTGTGCCGCGCCGCCCCGCGATTACCACACCTCCTAGCGCTGGATCGATCGCAGCCAACAAAAGAGCAAGCTTAATTGCCTCTTGTCCAACCACTGCGGTCAGAGGAAAAGCATTCGTCATGGGGGAACTGGTCAGGGCAGGCATGGTTTTCATTTTGGCGAGTCGCACCTTCTAGCATATCAAGCAACGCCTACAGTTAAGGTGCCTTGCTCACCATCTAACTGGGCTGGAACGCCAACGGGCAGGGCAGCATTTTCGCCATCATGACCAAAGGGCAAGCCTGAAACGATCGGGATTCCTAAATCGGAGAGGCGATCGCGTAGCACTTCTTCCACAGTAAAACTGGGCACATTGACAGGCGGCTCACATTGGCTAAATCGACCTAGGGCAATCCCTTTAACTTGCTCAAATGCGCCGCTCATTCGCCACTGGGTCAACATTCGATCGATGCGATAGGGCGCTTCAGTCACATCTTCAAACGCCAAAATTACATTTTCTAAGGACGCTTGAATTGGCGTTCCGAGTAGATGAGTCGCCACAGTGAGATTGGCAGGTAACAAAAGTCCGGTTGCCTGACCCTTGCCCCAGCCTTCGCCGTTCAACGGAGGTAACGCCCTCTTTGAGACACCCGCAAGCGATCGCCCTTCTACCCAATCAAATAATCGCTGCACCGACCACTCTGGCTCCGCCGCCAAAGTTGTTAGCAACGGGGCATGAACACTAGAAATCCCCTCCAGGCTGAAGCGCCACAGTAAGCTAGTAATATCCGAAAACCCAATCAGCCACTTAGGTTCAGAAGTAATCCACTGCCAGTTCTCCAACAGTCGCGCCCCACCATATCCGCCTCTGGCACAGAGAATCCCTCGGCATTCTGGATTTTTGAGGGCAAATTCAAGCTGCGATCGCCGTCCCTCATCCGTCCCAGCCAAGTAGCCCCAGCGATTGTCGTAGCCTGGACATAGCTCCACGCGGTAGCCCCGCGATCGCCAAATTTCAACACCCTTTTGAAAAGCGGTAAACTCCCTCAGCGCACCGCTGGGCGCGATGACGTAAAGCAGATCACCGGGGCGCAAAGGAGCGGGAACAGTACAAGGGCGCATGAATTTTAGATTTTAGACTTTGGCTTCTAAAATATCGTAAAACCAGGCTTCCATACGATCGCCCATTGACAGCATTGAATATTCTGCTTCAGCACGGTAGCGGCAGGCTTGGCGATCGATCTGCGGCAGATGGGCGATCGCCTCGACTAGCCCATCTAAGCTATCTGGCTTCACTAACCAACCCGTCACGCCATCTTGCACAATCTCGGCAGGGCCGCCTCGCTGGTAAGAAATCACAGGAACGCCACAGGCAAGCGCTTCGATCGCCACATTTCCAAACGCCTCCACCCATTTGTGGGTCATCAGTAATCCTTGACAGCGACCTAAAGCTTTCTGTAGAGCTTTGGTAGATAGAAACCCTTCGTAGGTGAAAGCGGCATCAGGATAAAACATACAAATTTTGTCCCAGTAATCCAAGTCGGGCATAGCTCCCCAAATTTTGAGCGGGATGCTTAGGCGATCGGCAGCCGCGATCGCATCTTCAATTCCTTTCTCAGGCGCAATCCGCCCTACCCAACCCAAATAATTCTCTGGCTCGGCACAAAAATCGTAGATCTTTAAATCGATGCCATTCCCCAAACATCGACACCTATCTGCAAACTCGAACGTCTCTGCCTGCGCCCGACTATGCACCCCAATTGTTCCGGGAAACCGAACAGCAGTTTGCCCAATGACAGCATCCATCGCCAAAGTCAAAGAACCCATACTAACCAAATGGGCGATCGGAGTCTCCAAGAAAGGAGTCAGGTAGAAAGGCAGCCAATCATAAGCAAAATTCACCAGCAAATCGTACTTGTCCTGATTCTCACGGGCGTATTCCCACATATTCGCTAACACCGAATCTCCAGGCATCTCAATAGGAGCATTGCGTCCCTGGGTTTGGGCTGTGGTATGAAGCTTGCCGCCAATTGGGGCGATCGAGAGCCCTGGCATACCCGAACCCATCGGAGCCAGAATGTCTACCGAGTGCCCTCGTCCCATCAACTCCAATGCAATATTTCGCAACGTTAGCTCTACACCTCCTCCCAACCCTGAGCCTAAAGCACCTACTGGGGTTGAAAGCAGCAGTAAATTAAGAGGATTTCGAGCAGAATTCACGGGCTTCCAGATTTTATAAAAAGTTGAACCAAGAGATCAGTAACTCGTGAGATGCTACTCACATTAAATCGTTACAATCAGAAGTGATCTTTTAGAAGTTTGACCGATCCCATCTCATCAGCGCTAGAAGTTCTGTTGGATTAGGATAGTCTGAAATTAGTAATAATTATGAATGAATGGAACCCACTAGAAAATATTCAAGAGCCAGCGGCTAAGATCTCAGAGAATTTAGAGCAAATGGAACAACAGCCCATGTCTGCTGAAATAAATCTAGAAACCGCAAACGAACCTCAATCTCAGGACGAAAATTTGGTTCCTGAGCCAGCGATCGCAGAGGAGCTTATCCTGGACGCGGAAACAGAGCCGTTTGACCTTAGCCCAGAACCAACCCCTGAGGCACAGGATGCCCATGTTAAAGAATTAACTCAGAGCATTAATACATTGAAGGCTCAGCTTGACGATCGCTCAGCCCAAGTTGAAGAACTGACCAATCAGCAAAAGCGCTTGGCAGCAGATTTTGAGAACTACCGGAGACGGACAGCGAAAGAGAAAGAAGACCTGGAAGTTCAGGTAAAAATTGCCACCATTAACGAACTGCTTTCTGTAGTCGATAACTTTGAACGGGCGCGATCGCACATCAAGCCGCAAAACGAAGCCGAAACCACCATTCACAAGAGCTACCAGGGCATCTACAAGCAACTTGTAGATTCTCTCAAGCGCATTGGCGTATCTCCCATGCGGGCAGAAGGTCAGGACTTCGACCCCAACCTGCACGAAGCCGTAATGAGAGAACCCACCAGCGAGTTCCCCGAAGGTTCAGTTATGGAAGAACTGGTGCGCGGGTACATGATGGGCGATCGTATCCTTCGGCACGCCCTGGTCAAAGTCGCTGCTGCCCCCGATGGCGATAGTCCAGACGACGGATTATCAGATATAGGCTAATTTATTCCTAAAATGCCAATGCTTTTCTAATCTGCGGCGATTACTAGTCTCTGCAAGGGTCATGCATTCGTTACAAAGTTTTTCGAGTGTCCTTGATCGTATTTCCCATAGATTGAGGAATACTTCAGCAAGGATGAAATGGGTTCTATTGAGCCGTACTCTCAGTTGTGCGCTCATTCACTCGAACACAGACACGAACGCAAATTATGGGAAAAGTCATTGGCATTGACCTGGGCACAACCAACTGTTGTGTAGCCGTTCTTGAGGGCGGTAAGCCTGTTGTAATCTCTAACTCTGAAGGAGGGCGAACCACGCCCAGCATTGTGGGGTTTGGCAAAACAGGCGAAAGGCTCGTGGGGCAACTTGCCAAACGGCAAGCCGTTACCAACGCCGAAAACACAGTTTTTAGCATTAAGCGATTTATTGGTCGCCGCTGGAATGATACCGAACAAGAGCGGTGTCGGGTTCCCTACGTCTGTGTCAAAGGGCGCGATGAAACAGTAGACGTGCAAATTAGAAGCAACGCCTACACCCCCCAAGAAGTCTCCGCCATGATCCTGCAAAAATTGAAGCAGGATGCTGAAAACTACTTAGGCGAAACAGTTAATCAAGCTGTAATTACCGTTCCGGCATACTTTACTGATGCCCAGCGCCAAGCCACCAAAGACGCTGGAACTATTGCAGGGCTAGAAGTCCTGCGCATCATTAACGAGCCGACTGCCGCCGCCCTATCCTATGGATTAGAGAAGCAGCACCAAGATCAAACTGTCTTAGTCTTTGACTTGGGCGGCGGTACGTTCGATGTCTCTGTGCTGCAGTTAGGCGATGGCGTTTTTGAAGTCAAAGCCACCTCTGGCAACAATCGTTTAGGCGGTGATGACTTCGATAGCCTCTTAGTTGAGTGGATGAGACAGAAGTTTCAGCAGCAAGAACAAATTGACCTTTTGACTGACAAAATGGCGCTTCAGCGTCTGAGAGAAGCTGCCGAAAAGGCAAAGATTGAACTCTCTACAATGCTGACGACGACTGTCAATTTGCCATTTATCACGGCAGATGAGACAGGCCCGAAGCATCTAGAAATGGAGCTGACCCGTGCCCATTTTGAAGAGTTAGTCGCGCCCTTAGTCCAGGCAACCATCGACCCGGTTACCCAGGCTTTGAAAGACTGCGATCTCTCTCCCGATCAAATCGATCGCATTATCCTCGTTGGCGGCTCAACTCGTACCCCAGCTGTTCAAGAGGCAATTCAAAAGCACTTTGGCGGCAAAATGCCCGATCGCTCTGTCAACCCTGACGAAGCCGTAGCATTGGGTGCGGCCATTCAAGCAGGCGTACTGGGCGGCGAAGTCAAGGATCTGCTCCTGCTAGACGTGACTCCTTTATCCTTGGGTATCGAAACCTTAGGTGAAGTTTTCACTAAAGTTATTGAGCGCAACACCACGATTCCCAGCAGCAAAACCCAAACTTTCTCTACTGCCACAGACGGTCAAACCTCTGTTGAAGTTCATGCACTGCAAGGCGAACGGGCACTGGCAAGAGATAATAAGAGCCTTGGGAAGTTCCAGCTAACAGGCATCCCATCTGCACCTAGAGGCGTTCCCCAAATTGAGGTGTCTTTTGAAATTGACGCAAACGGTATCTTGCAGGTTGCAGCCCGCGACAAAGGCACAGGACGCGAGCAAGGCATCACGATTAGCAACACTGGCGGATTGAGTGAAGCCGAGGTCGAGCGAATGCGCCAAGAGGCAGAGCTTTACGCTGAAGATGACGATCAACGTAGACAGCTTGTAACGCTGCGCAACCAGGCAGATAGCTTGTTCTACAGCTACGAATCAACTTTACGAGACAGCGCTGACTTCATCACCGACGATCTCAAGCGATCGGCAGCAGATCGCGTCTCTGATTTACGAGTAGCTCTGGCAAGCCGTTCTGTGACCGTGGAAGAGATGAAACAGTGTCTAGACGCACTTCAGCAGACTTTATACACACTGGGCGAAGCTGTCTATCAACAGGCAGCAGAACCTAGCTTGGGCAATAGTCGCAGCGAAGGAGAATATGCCTATGCAGCGGCGGCTCCTTGGGCAAGCGATACAGATGCATGCAAGAGTTCTAATGATTACGACAACGACTTCGCAAACGACGAAACGATCACAGCTGATTATGAAGCCGTTGATTAAGCTGAGAGAGTCTTATCAGGCTTGACTTAGAGGGAGTAAGCTCAAGCCTGTTCCCCCCATTCATCTTGTCTTAAAAAATGGCATGTTTAAATGGACAGCCGTTCCCTGTCTGATTAGTTTAGGATGGAGTGGGTGGAAATTGTGAGCCATGAGCTATCATGGCGCAAAGCAAATCTCCACTTTCAACTTCTTCATCCCCCTTATTTAGCAACGCTCTATGGCAGGTGATTACTACGAACTCCTTGGCGTTCAGCGCAACGCAGACAAAGAGGAACTGAAACGCGCTTACAGACGGCTCGCTCGTAAATATCATCCTGATGTCAACAAAGACGCAGGTGCCGAGGAGCGCTTTAAAGAAATTAATCGAGCTTACGAAGTCCTTTCTGAACCCGAAACGCGATCGCGTTACGATCGTTTTGGTGAAGCTGGGGTAGGTTCTGCTGCGAGTGCTGGCTACCAAGACTTTAGTGACCTGGGCGGCTTTGCAGATATTTTCGAGAGCTTCTTCAGCGGCTTCTCAGGTGGCGCGGGTCAGCAGCAACAACCTGGGCGCAGACGGGGTGGACCGACCCGAGGCGATGACTTACGCCTTGACCTTAAACTAGATTTTCGAGAAGCAATCTTTGGCGGCGAAAAAGAAATTCGGATCAGCCACTTAGAGACTTGTACCACTTGCAGCGGCTCGGGTGCGAAACCTGGCACTCAGCCACGAGTTTGCTCAACTTGTACTGGGGCTGGGCAAGTGCGCCGCGCCACCCGCACTCCTTTTGGCAGTTTTACTCAAGTTTCTGTTTGCCCCACCTGCAACGGCACAGGGCAAATGATCGAAGACAAGTGTGATGTGTGTGGCGGCAGCGGACAGAAGCAAGAGGCGAAGAAGCTAAAGATTACGATCCCTGCTGGGGTCGACAATGGCACACGCCTCCGAGTTTCCAGTGAGGGAGATACTGGGCAACGCAGCGGTCCGCCTGGGGATTTGTATGTCTACTTATTCGTAAACGAAGATGCCGAGTTTCAGCGAGATGGCATCAATATTCTCTCTAAAATTAAGCTCAGTTATTTGCAGGCAATTTTGGGCGATCGCATTGAAGTTGAAACTGTAGATGGTCCTGCGGAAGTTACGATCGCGCCCGGAACTCAGCCCAATACCACCATTACCCTGGAGAATCGTGGTGTTCCCCGTTTGGGCAACCCTGTGAGTCGGGGTGATCACTTGATCACCGTTGCGATTGACATTCCTACTAAAATTAGTGCCGAAGAAAAAGAACTATTGGAAAAATTGGCAAAAATTCGGGGCGATCGCCTCAGCAAAAGTGGTGGATTATTTGGAGGACTCTTTCGAGGATGAGCCATTTAATACCTGACGCTCAACTCGACCTCCGGGGAACTCCCTGCCCCATTAACTTTGTTCGTACCAAACTTCGTCTAGAAAAGATGGCTCCTGGTTCTCTTCTGGAGGTTTGGTTGGATGCAGGAGAACCCATGGAGCAAGTCCCAGACAGCCTCAAAATGGAAGGTTATGGAATCGAGCAAATTGAGGAGCGCACTGACTTTTTCACCCTCAAGATTCGTCGTCCCTATCAGATAGACGAGCCTGAACTATGAGTATGGGCAACAATTCCCAAGTTGTCCCTGCTCCAGTTGGAACTGTTGTTGCTGTTCAAGCCAATTACTATCGAGTGAGGCTGGATGCTTTTATTCCAGAAGAAGCAGGGGAAGTTGATTACTTACTTTGTACCCGCCGATCGCGGTTAAAAAAAATTGGGCAGCAGGTTATGGTAGGCGATCGCGTAGCTGTTGCAGAACCAGATTGGGTAGACCGACGAGGCGCAATTTCTGATGTAGAACCTCGCCAAACTCAAATGGATCGTCCACCCGTTGCCAACGCCAACCGAATCTTGCTGGTATTTGCGCTTGCGGAACCAAATTTAGATCCGTTCCAACTCAGTCGCTTTTTAGTTAAGGCTGAGTCTACGGGTTTGTCGGTAAGTCTTTGTTTGAATAAGAGTGATTTAGTAACGCCAGAGATGCGGCAGAAATGGTGCGATCGCCTTCATCAATGGGGCTACGATCCAGTTATTATTAGCCTTCAGGAAAGCAGCAATTTAACTGTCCTACAACAACAATTAGCCAATACTATTACGATCGTTTCTGGCCCTTCTGGGGTTGGCAAATCTAGTTTAATTAATCGACTTATTCCCGCTATTGATTTGAGGGTTAACTCAGTTTCTGGCAAACTGGGTCGAGGACGACATACTACCCGTCATGTCGAGCTATTTCGTCTGCCCGGGGGCGGTTTACTAGCCGACAGCCCTGGTTTTAACCAGCCAGATTTAAACTGTACACCCACCGAGTTAGCACAGTATTTTCCTGAAGCACGCCAACAGTTAATGGGAAACTCCTGCCAGTTTAGCAATTGTTTGCACCGTACCGAACCTAACTGTGTTGTTAGAGGAATGTGGGAGAGATACGACGACTATTTAACATTTTTAGAGGAAACAATAGTTTATCAGGAAACCCTTAATCACTCTAGCGAAGACGAGGAAAGCACAAAATTAATGAATAACAAAGGAGAAAATCAACTGCAAGTTGAACCTAAGTTGGCGACTAAAAAATATCGTCAGCCCTCTCGTCGAACCCAAAAACAAACGCTTCGAGATCTCTGTCACGACATCGAAGAATCCTTAACAGAAAGTGATTGATGTGCCCTTAGAGTGTGGCTCTCCCTAGGATGTCAGGGTTCTAAGAAATTTTAGGCTTAAAGTTAAATACAGACAGGGCTAATCGGTCATTCATTAGCACTTCTCATTCTTGAGAGAGTACGGCTAGGCACAATTATGTTGCTCGAAACACAGAACATTGATTTCTAGGAGTATAATTACTTACTTCAGTTGCTTAGATAAGAATAATGTACGAGTTACTCACACAGAAACTCTCGTGAAACTATCGGGTTCTTCAGCAACTCTTCAAATAGATTGCCTGATCAAACTGAGCTTCTATCCATCTAGCCAGGGAATAGTAAGAAAGCTGAAGGGTGTCAGATCTGCTGTAAAGATGGCGATACCTGGCAATTTATCAAGCGAGTGATGCTGCATGAGCTACTGCTTAAATCCTGCCTGTCCTAATCCCGAGAATTCTAATACTGTTGACCAATGTGCAGCTTGTGGAACCAATCTTTTAATGCGCGATCGCTATCGTGTTCTTCAGGCATTAGGGCAAGGTGGTTTTGGAGCCACCTTTGTAGCAAAGGATGAATCTTTACCCGGTTCTCCTTACTGCGTAATTAAGCAATTGCGACCCGTAACGACTTCTTATCACGTCTTACAAATGGCGCGAGATTTATTTCAGCGGGAAGCCAAGACTTTAGGAAAAATTGGGAACCATCCTCAAATTCCGCGCCTGTTAGATTATTTTGAGGTAAATCGAGAGTTTTATCTGGTTCAAGAATATGTCAGTGGCTCGACGCTACAGCAAGAGGTCAAGCGATCGGGGGCTTTCAATGAATCTGGGATCAAACAGTTCCTCAGCGAAATTTTGCCGCTGATGCAATACGTTCACAGCCAGCAGGTGATTCATCGTGATCTCAAACCCGCCAACATTATTCGGCGTTCTCAAGATAAAAAGTTAGTTCTAATTGACTTCGGCGCTGTAAAAGATCAGGTTAGTCCTGTCCTGTCTACAGCTTCTGAACAAACCGCACTGACGGCATACGCTATTGGAACACCCGGCTATGCACCTCCCGAGCAAATGGCAATGCGTCCTGTCTATGCCAGTGACATTTATGCACTAGGAGTTACTTGTCTCTATCTGCTCACCACTAAGTCACCCAAAGATATGGCGTACGACCCTGCTAGCGGAGAATTGGTCTGGCGAGATTTGGTACACATCAGCGACCACCTGGCAGAAGTTCTCAAAAAGATGCTGGAGGTGTCTGTTCGTCATCGCTACCAGAATGCAACTGAAGTACTGAGGGCACTGGAATTAGAACCTTACATGGATAGTTTGGCAAAGGGTATGGCAAATCAGGCAGGGCGAACCCCACGTCACAATACCCATTCCACGATCGATCGCAATGATTCAACGTCTTCTGCTTCATCCTCTCCCTCTGCTCGCATGGCTGCTGCTATTCGCGCCCGTCATGCCAAGAGCCACTCTGAAGCAACAAGTTTACAAACTGGAGTATCGCGCCATCCAGTCATGCAACAGGCGATCGCCGCTATTCCATCCTCAGAAAGAACGGATGAGCAAACAACAAGCAAGACTTCAACTAAAATTCCTAACCTAACAGCCGCCGCTTTGTTAGAAGCGTATGCCAAAGGCAAGCGAGATTTTAATTCTCATGATTTGAGCTTGCTAAATTTAGCTAAGACGGATTTGTCTGGAGCCAATTTTCACCAGGCAAAACTTTATAAAATTAATTTACAAGGCGCTAACCTATTCAATGCTGACTTTGGTAGAGCCAGTTTGAGCCAAGCCAGCGTTAAAAACGCAAATTTGTCGAGAGCCTACCTGAGCCACGCTGATTTAGAAGGTGCCGATTTGCGGGGAGCAGACCTGAGCTACTCCTATCTCAGCAATGCCAATTTGCGCGGGGCTAACCTTTGTGGAGCAGATTTAACAGGAGCAAAAGTTTCAGCAGAACAACTGACACTGGCACGAACCAATTGGGCAACGGTTCACCCTAACGGCAAACGAGGATTGTGGTAAGTTTTTGATAGTCCTGCTTCCCTAAAACCCATGCCTGATCTTTCGACTCAAAACGCTTCAAAAAGTCCTGAAAACCCACGAAAGCTCGACCCTCAACTCTATGCCCAGCTTCAAGCAGAGGCAAAAGCTCCTTATCGTGGGCTGAGAAAATTTGTTTATTTTGCTTGTGGTGCATCAGGGGCGATCGGGGGAGTTGTGTTCCTCACCCAATTAATTGCAGGACGAGATATTGGTAACGCTCTGCCCAATTTTGCCTTCCAGATGGGGATTGTTGCCTTAATGGTGGCATTATTTCGCTGGGAGCAGCGGGCAGAACGTAAGCCTTAAGGTGAAAGGAACTCGCATCTTTAAAGTTATGGAAGAACTGAAGACTGATGTCCTGGTTGTAGGAGGCGGAGCGGGTGGCACTGCTGCTGCACTGCAAGCGGCGCGGCGCGGCGTACAAACGATTTTGGTTAGCGAATTTTCTTGGCTAGGGGGAATGTTAACGTCGGCGGGGGTTTCGGCTCCTGATGGCAACGAGTTACTGGCATTTCAAACGGGCATTTGGGGTGCATTTATTAAAGAACTCCAACGACGGCAGCCGCTGGATCATGGTTGGGTGAGTTTCTTTACCTATTCCCCTAAGATAGGCGCAGAAATTTTTGCCGATTGGGTTAAGACATTACCGAACTTGCGTTGGATTAGTCACCAAACGCCTTTAGAAATAGAGAGGAAAAGTGAAAGGATTACGGCAGTAAGGTTTGCTGATTTTCTCATCCGGGCAGAGGTTATTTTAGATGGAACTGAACTAGGGGATGTGTTAGCGCTGGCGGAAGTTCCTCACCGTTGGGGGTGGGAATGGCGATCGCAGTGGGGAGAGCCGAGCGCGCCAGTTCGAGCCAATGCAATGACTGAGAAGTATCCAGTTCAAGCTCCGACTTGGGTAGTTGTGTTACAGGATTTTGGAAGGGGAGCAGTATCGCCAGAAATTCTTGCTCCAATGGTAGATATGCCTGAAGCGTTTGTGGGAACTGAGGCTAGGTATGGCTGGGAGCAGCTTTTGAGCTATGGGCAATTGCCTGAGCATCAGTTCATGATGAATTGGCCTCAGCAGGGAAACGACTATGGAGTGAATTTAGGGCGGCTGGTCAAATCAGAGGAAGCACGGAAAGAGTTTTTACAGGAGGCTTATTGGCATTCTCAAAGCTTTGCTCGGTTTCTACGAAATCAGCTTGGACAGCGGTATGGACTGGCAGATCATGTTTTTCCTCTGCATGAGGGGTTGGGAGGTGGAGCCTTTGCCTTACATCCCTACTACCGAGAAAGTCGGCGGGTGAGAGGATTGACGATCGCCCGTGAGCAAGATATTTTGCCGATCGCAGGAGGAACTGTAGCTGCTTTACCCCTTAACGAGCATCAACGGTGTGAAGCGATCGCCATTGGCAACTATGCTAACGATCATCACTATCCTGGCTACGACTTTCCCCTTACGCCCAAGTCAATTCGTTGGGGTGGACGCTGGACGGGTACACCTTTCACGCTGCCCTATCGATGCTTGATCCCGGCAGAAACCGATGGGCTATTAGTGTGTGAGAAAAATATTTCAGTATCCCATATCGCCAACGGGGCAACCCGTTTACAGCCAATTGTTTTGGGCATTGGGCAAGCGGCAGGAATGGCGGCAGCCCTGTGTATAGAAAAAGGGTGTCAGCCAAGGGAGTTACCAGTGAATTTGGTGCAAGCTGCGCTATTAGCAGACGCGATCGCTCCTGCTGCGCTGGTGCCTCTATTCAACTTGTCTTCCCATCATCCAGATTGGCAACACTGGCAAGATTACTATCTCAACCATCCTGACAAGTATCCATTAGATGGCAATTGTCCGACTACGTTTTCTGCTAAGACAGTCGTTGCGATCGATGGAAGCTTAACCTTTACCGGAATTTTTCAACGTGGCGCTGACCAAGACTATACGCTTACCGTATCAATGGATTCACCGCAACAAAGATTGGCTTTGGTCACTATTCATCCTGAGGTCAACCAACAGTTAAAAGAATGTTGTGATGGGCAACTTCTTAAAGTCCGAGGACGGCTAAATCGCTCGGGGAATTGGATACTCGTGGAACACTTGAAGGATTTGGAGACGCAGTCCTCTGATAATCTAAGAAAATGACGCAAAACAGACTTTTCTTGTGGCTCCTCAGCTTAACGACACTGATTGTTACGTTATGGCTAAAGCCTGCTGCGGCTCAGACAGGCATCTGTTCGGCGCAGCTTCCAGATAAGATTTCGGCAGTTACCAACCGTCCTGAGTTTCGGCGATCGCGCTGGGGAATTTTGGTGCAAACGCTAGGCGACCCTTGCGGCATCTGCGAAGCAGCGCGCGAGACGCTTTATGCCCAAGATGCCGATCGATTTTTCATTCCAGCTTCCAACTTAAAACTGCTGACGACGGCAGCAGCATTGGAAGTATTGGGCGATCGCTACACCATTCGGACTTCTGTTTACCAAGTGCATTCAGATCAAGTAATACTAAGGGTTGTGGGGCGGGGCGATCCCAGCTTGACAGATATTCAACTCAACCAGTTAGCAAAGCAAATCCGCGATCGCAATATTACCCAAATCGACCAACTGATTGCCGACGATAGTTATTTTCAAGGCGATGCCACCAATCCCACTTGGGAATGGGAAGATGTCCAATCTGGATATGGTGCTCCAGTCAACAGTTTAATTCTCAACGAAAATTTGATCGGCTTGACCTTCTTTCCTCAAAACTTAGGACAACCCTTGCGAATCGTTTGGGATGACCCAGCGGAAGCAACTCGTTGGCAAATCAGTAATCGCTCTAAAACAGTCGCAGCCGCAGCAGAAGAGTCTTTGCAAGTCGGGCGTGATCTAGAACGATCGCAACTCAATGTTCGAGGACAGTTGCGAGTCGGCTCAAGGCCAGAAACAGCAGCGATCGCCATTACTCAGCCCTCCCGCTATTTTCTTCAGCGTTTTAAGCAAGCCCTGCGCCAGTGGAATATTCAGGTCAATCAATCTTTTGTGACCACAGAACGCACTGGAGCCCAGGGAACAGAAATTTCAGCCGTAGAATCTGAATCTCTGCCAGGGCTAATTGCAAAGGTCAATCAAGAAAGTAATAATCTTTACGCCGAAAGCCTGCTCCGAACCTTAGGAATTACCCGATCTCCCCAAGCAAGCTCTAGCTTAGAGGCGGGAGTGGAAGCAGTGAAAAAAGCCTTAACTCAGTTAGGCGTAGATGTGGCAGGCTATAACCTGAGGGATGGATCTGGGGTGTCTCGTCATAACTGGGCAACACCCGAGAGTTTAGTACAGACTCTCCAAGGGATGGGGGCATCACCTCACGCAGTACCCTATCGAAATTCTTTAGCAGTTGCGGGCAGAGTTGGCTCGTTGCAAAATCGATTTCTCAATAGCCCCGTCGCGGGCAAGCTTCAAGGAAAAACCGGGTTTCTCAGTGGCTCAACCGCGCTGTCTGGCTACTTAGAACCACCAGACTATTCTCCCCTGGTATTCAGCATCCTGATTAACCAATTTGACCGACCTGTGGAGGAGATTCAAGAGGCGATCGATGAGATTGTAGAGCTTCTAGCACAACTACAAAAATGCTAGAGCAGAAAGATGCCCTTCCAGGAAGCTAAACCAATCCATGATCCGAAATCAACTCTTCTCGTGCTCCCACTTTGGTAAGCTCTGGGCGACACTTTGAAGGCTGAACCTGATATTTCACCAAGTTCTCTAATTCCTGAAGCTGGCTGATTGCTTCAGCGCCCTCTAATTTCATCAATTCCCGATCATCTCGCATTTCTGTCCAGGTGATTCCGTAGTCAGAAACAAGAAATCGAATGAGATGATTCTCCGCTAAGCTCACCATAAAAGAAGCACTGTTCATTTGACCGCCACAGGTGTAGCAAGAAGCCAAATAGCCTCGACGCTCTAGCACAGTTGCCAAAGCTTGAAGGTTCATCACCAGATCTTGAACAAATTGGCGGTGTTGCTCCGCAAGTCTGAGAAACATACCTGTCCTCCTTTCACCACACGTAACCCTATCATTCTAAATCTATTTAAGTATTTCTTAAACATTTGCCATCTAGGACTGAACCCTTAATCGCTTTGCATTGATTTAGAGTGCTGCTCCGAAGCAATGCCTAATCTATAGTTAAATTAGTTTAATTATAGGTTTGACTGATTCTCTACCAGGGTATCTAACCCCTCAAGATTTAAAGGTATCTACAACAACACTCGAACGGATTCCACAGTCTCTTCTGTGAAAAACGCTGCAAGATTGGGGTAGACAGGGTAGTTGACCCCTTCAACCTAACGTCTTAGGGGCAAATTTGTCGAGACTAGAGAGAATAAACTCTTAAGATCACATTAAAATTTACTCAATTAACCTGCCACCATCCCAAAGCCGGACCCAAAAGACGAATTGTGACCCAGTATGCAACTAACACGCCTATGCCCAACCAGGCACCAAACGTACTCCACTTGACGAATTGAGCAGCTTGTCCTTTTTTAATGGGGACAAAAGGCAATACGTTTTCCTCTTGTCCATATTTATCTCCTAGTGTTTCCTTGCGGCGTTTGGAATCACCCATGACTGTCCATCCTTGTCGCTCTTTATGTTGATGATATCAAGAGATGGATGCTCCTGGGTTTCAGTCTCGTATCTTCAACTCTTCAGGATGGCTGAACAAGCTAGCATCAATATAATTAATTCGGGCTGATGGGCTGAGGGCAGCCAGTACTTGCTGTCCGTAGCTGCGGTGATTGACGCGGTTATCTAGCAGTGCCACAACGCCTTGGGTTTCTCGAATGGGAGCGATCGCCCGTTGCAGTTCGCTCAAAGTTTCGGGCAGCAAATAGAGTCGGAACCAGTCCTGATGCATCTGTTTGTAATGCGCGACTCGTCCTGCCACTAAAGGATCTTCTAACGACGGAATTGGCAGCGTTGTAATGATCAGCAAGTTGGGGGCGGGTAAGACTGCCTGATACTGCCGCCAAAAGCCCCAGCCCGTAATTAAGACACCATGGTCATCTAAGCAGGTTTTTTCGACTTGCACTCGTGAGCCATATTCGGCTGCCAGCATTGATCCCACCTGCGCTTTTAAGGGCACATCTTCGACCAATACAACCGTCAAACCTTGGTTAACGGTGTTAGTTGCTCCTAACAATGCCCGAATTTCTTGCATCAGCACGGGCTGAAATTGGGGCGTATTGGGCATAGGCAATCGATCGGGCACATAGAGTTGAATGAGTTCATTTTGGCGATCGACCGAAAACTTCAGGCAGGTTAAATCGCCTAAGCCCATCTGCTGCCGATAAGTCTTTGCCTCGGTTTCAGGATCTAGTGTGCCACCAATCAATACTATGGGCTGCTGTGACCAAATCGGCTGGAGGTGGGAGCCTACTTCAACAGGACTAGCGTAGAGCAGGAATTGCCCCTGATGTCTGACTAAAGCTGCCCAAAGCATTTGTTCGCCCGTCCAGAGAGCGTGCCCAAACTTCTGCCAGGCACGAGGTAAGTAACTTGATTCTGCTTGAGCCGAATGGCTCTTTTGAAGCGATTGATAGAGTCCGGCTAAAATTTCTTGCTCTTGGAGATCAACCAGGTAGCGATCGTAAGGATTAATCGGATGTTGAAAGATGGAGCGCGTTAGCTGCACTCGAGTATCTCGAATTAGCTCTATTTGTTCCGGGCACGCCATCATCAGAGCGTCCCAATCTTGGGGGTGCAGTTGAGTGGTGAGTTGCTGTCGAGTCCAAGTTTCTAGATCATCTACGCCATCAATAATAGTAGGAATGCCACCTGGGAAGCGCCCCTCATTGTGGAGGCGATCGCTCAACCAAGCTTGAGGAGTCGTGAGGAGCAATCCTTGAAAATCATTGGTAGGGAAGCGATCGCCTGTCAGAATCGCCTTATGAGTCTGAATCCATTGCCGCAACCGAGGAAGCTCTACCATTAATAATCGTTGCTGCACTACCTCCGTTGCTACTAGAACCACAGGCTCCTGCCAAATTAGCAGCGGCATGAGGTAGCTCAGACGATAGCGCCCGTGATAGCCAGAGGGAGCACCCGCCTGAATTAAGGCACTCCGCCCGATGCGCAATGCCCGCGCAATCAACCGCGCCATCGTTAGGTGATGGTGCCAATAAGGCTCACCCTGCTCTCGCAGAAAAGCACGGAGTTGTTGATGGACTTCGACCTCAATCACAAGTTTGCACGCCCTGCTCTACCGAATAGCAATTCTAGATAAAACTCATTGTATTTCTAAAGCCTGGCTCTTGGCTGGGTAAGCGCTGAGATAGTGCGCCAAAAGCCTTTTAGCATCAACCTCCGACACCAGTCGGCACTTTACCATGAACAAAAAGGGTCTGACTCTAACTTCGTTTTTAGGGGCAGGCTCCCAAATGCTTAAGAGAACTCCCCTTTCAAGGGGGGTGATGTTGTATTTGAGAGGGTGAGACATATACACGACTGGATAATACACGACTGGATAAAACAACAAGGAAGGGAAGTCACTTAATCAATTTAGAATCACAGGTTAAAACTAGCGCTTAATGCGCCAAACCTAGATTCTACACTCCTTTCAAAACCAGTTAAAACCAGAAACCTTGTCTGCACCCATCATCATTCAACTAACGCGATCGTTGAAATTAACCGCCTGCGGCAAAAACTGCCATCACGATCACCGACAGCAACAAACCAGGGCTAAGCATCAATATGAGCGTGAATAATTCGCTAAGTTCCATGTCACTCTTCTCCGTTGCGCTCGGAGCGCTGGGCAGTTAAACGTTCCCCCATTGTGGGGTGAGGATCAAATTTGTGCAAGTTCAGAACCGCATTCTAAGATAGACTTTCCCTGTCATCCTCGACAGTTAAGCATTCAGTCAATACATGATGTCGAAACGTTGGAATGCTCTCCGTCAACAGTCAACGCCGTACTTATTTCTGCTGCCTGCCCTACTGGTGCTAGGGCTAACGGTATTCTATCCGGCTATCCAAGCTTTTCTACTCAGCTTTACCCGCTACGAGTATGACATCACCCAGCCACCCCAGTGGATTGGGCTAGAAAATTTTGGGCGGCTATTCAAAGATCAGGTTTTCTGGAAAACCTTGAGTAATACGATCGGTTATCTGATTGGCGTAGTGCCCATTTTGGTGATTGCACCCTTAGGGTTAGCAATTCTGGTTAACCGCAGTATTCCAGGGGTTCAGTGGTTTCGGGCAGCTTATTACACGCCCGTCGTGATTTCGATGGTGGTAGCAGGCATTGCTTGGAGATGGTTGTACTCCGAGACGGGTTTGTTTAATCAGCTATTGATCTGGTTACGTCTTTCTAAAGAAGGGTTACCTTGGCTAACTAGTCCTAAGTTTGCGCTGTTTAGCGTGATGGTGGTCACCATTTGGAAAGGGCTGGGATACTACATGGTGATTTATTTGGCTGGACTACAGTCGATTCCGTCTGATCTCTACGAGGCAGCAGCGATCGATGGTTCTGATGGGTGGCGCAAGCACTGGGACATCACCGTTCCTTTAATGCGTCCCTACCTTTTTCTAGTAGCCGTCATTTCAGCAATTTCAGCGACCAAAGTGTTTGAAGAAGTTTACATCATGACTCAGGGCGGACCTCGGAGCAGTTCTAAAACATTGGTCTACTACGTTTACGAGCGAGCATTCCAAGATTTAGAAATCAGCTATGCCTGTACCATTGGACTCGCCATGTTTTTGCTTATTCTTCTCCTCTCTTCGGTTCGCCTAGCCTTAAGTCGTCAGCCATCCACCATTCTGTAACCTATGTACCATGTCTGACTGGATTTATCCTTACCCTCCCCTCTATTCTGGCATCTTGATCCAACGCTACAAGCGATTCTTCGCAGATATTGAGTTGGATTCTGGAGAAACAATTACGGCTCACTGTCCCAACACAGGTCCTATGACCGGAATTTGTATTCCTGGCAGCCGAGTTCAAGTTTCCCTGAGCAGCAGCCTCACTCGCAAGTTGCCTTACACCTGGGAATTAATTGAGGTGAATGATTTACAGCCAACTTGGGTGGGGGTGAATACAGCATTGCCGAATCGGGTGATCAAAGCAGCTTTAGAAGCACGCCTGTTTCCAGAGTTAGGAGAGTATCAACAAATTCAAGGGGAAGTTCCTTACGGAATTGATAGAAAGAGCCGGATAGACTTTCTACTGACTGGAGAGGATGGGCGATCGCTTTACGTAGAAGTCAAAAATACAACCTGGACGGATGGTCATCTGGCATTGTTTCCTGATTGCGTGACCACGCGAGGACAAAAGCACTTGCGGGAACTGATGGCACTGCTCCCCCGATCGCGATCGGCAATGCTCTACTTAATTAACCGAGGAGATTGTACTCAATTTTCTCCAGGAGATAGCGCCGACCCAATTTACGGCAAGCTTTTACGAGCAGCGATCGCCCTGGGTTTGGAAGTTCTTCCTTGTCGCTTTGATGTAACTCTTGCAGGTCTGCGTTACCTAGGCTTAGCTGAACTAAAGCTTTAGTTGGGAACTTCACCAGTTTACCTAGAAACATTTTTAGTAAAAATAACTATAATAAAAGAATCAAAAGTCTTAGCTAGTCGTTGTAAAGATCTGACTATCCACACAAACTTCCACAAAAAACGTGTTTGCAACCACCCTACCTCACCAAAATTCTGTTACTTTACCTACTGATTTGTTTGCAGCGATCGCCGAGTTAAAGCGCGAGCTTAACGCAGTTGTTCTAGCGCACTATTACCAAGATCCAGATATTCAAGACATCGCTGATTATATCGGCGATTCCCTAGGACTTTCTCAGCAAGCAGCAAGCACCGAAGCCGATGTTATTGTGTTTGCTGGGGTTCACTTTATGGCAGAAACCGCCAAAATTCTCAATCCCCATAAGCTTGTTTTACTGCCCGACCTAAGTGCAGGCTGCTCGTTAGCCGATAGCTGCCCACCCGCTGCCTTTGCCCAGTTTAAGGCGGCTCACCCCAATCATATTGTCATTTCTTACATCAACTGCACCGCCGAAATTAAGGCGATGAGCGATATTATTTGCACCAGTTCCAATGCGGTTAATATTGTTCGCCAAATTTCTAACGACCAGCCCATTATTTTTGCACCCGATCGCAACTTAGGGCGCTACGTTATGGAGCAAACTGGGCGAGACATGGTGCTTTGGCAAGGAAGCTGCATTGTGCATGAAACTTTCTCAGAGAAGAAGCTAGTTCAGTTGCAGATCGAGCATCCCGAAGCTGAAATCATTGCCCACCCTGAATGCGAACCGCCTGTCCTGCGCCACGCCAGCTATATTGGCTCTACTACCGCGCTACTGAACTACAGCCAACGCAGTCCGCGATCGGCTTTCATTGTTGCGACCGAACCAGGCATTATTCACCAAATGCAGAAGCAAGCGCCCAACAAGCTCTTTATTCCGGCACCACCTTTGAATAATTGCGCTTGCAACGAATGTCCTTACATGCGGCTCAATACATTAGAGAAGCTTTACTGGGCAATGAAAACCCGATCTCCTGAAATCACTTTGCCAGAGGAGATTCAGGTTGCAGCACTGCAACCGATTCAGCGGATGTTAGCCATGAGTTGAGAACTGTACTAAAAGACGGGCTAAAGAGTAGCAAAGCGATCGCCCGCTTCAATCAGGGCACTCCGAATTCCGGGTTCGGTCATGGAGTGTCCTGCATCAGGAACAACAATAAACTCGGCTTCAGGAAAGGATTGATGCAATTCCCAGGCAGAAACCATGGGACAAACCACATCGTAGCGACCTTGAACAATCACAGTAGGAATGTGACGAATGCGATCGCACCCTTTCAACAATTGATCTTCTGCCTCTAGAAATCCCTTATTAACAAAGTAATGGCACTCAATTCGTGCAAACGCGTCGGCAAAGTTACTTTCGCCAAATTTTCGCTGCAAATTGGGGTCGAGTAACAACTTGCTGGTGCTTGCCTCCCAAATAGACCAAGCCTTTGCAGCTTCTAACCGGATGCTCGGATCAAGACTCGTGAGCCTTTGATAATAAGCACTAATCAAGTCAGTTCGCTCTTCAATGGGAATAGGCTTTAAGTAACCCTCCCAAGCCTCTGGAAAAATATAGCTTGTCCCTTCTTGATAAAACCAGCGCAACTCCTTTTGCCGGAGCAAGAAAATACCTCGTAGAATCAAACCTTTGCAAGATTCAGGATGGGTTTGGCTATACGCCAGCGCCAGTGTGCTGCCCCAACTGCCACCAAACACAACCCATTGGTTAATGTTCAAATAAAGACGCAGCTTTTCAATATCGCTAACCAAATCCCACGTCGTATTCTCTTCTAGCTCAGCATGGGGAGTACTACGCCCACACCCACGTTGGTCAAACAGAACAATTCGCCATTTTTGTGGATCAAAATACTGCCGATAGATAGGATCAATACCGCCACCTGGACCGCCATGGAGAAAAATAAGCGGCTTGCCATTGGGGTTTCCGGCTTGTTCAAAGTAAAGGGTGTGAAGGTCGGAAACTTTTAGCGTTCCGGTATTGTAAGGAGCGATCGTAGGATAAAGTTCTAGCATCAAATCACATTTCATCATGACCTGCTCAAAAGGATAGAGTATTCTACATCCCTTAGATTTAATCTCTGTGACCATAGCTTCACTGACTGTCGCCCTACCCGAATTTCAGGATGGACAAATCATTTACCTCCAGCATGAAGCAACCCGTCTCTATGCCGAAACCATTCAGATTATCAGTTCTCGGCAACTTTGTTGGGCAAGACCACTAGCACTCATACAATTCCCAGACGCGCTAGACAGTAGTTTCTACAAGCCCTTCATTCTGTATGATCTACGTCACGGCTCAGACCTACTCTTACCCATATCTTTGTTCCGCATCGCCCTAGACATAGAAGCTATTCCAGTCATCGCTCAACTTAATGCACCCAAAAATGACTTGCCCACAGGACAATTGACGGACAACAAAGAGATTCCTTTACCCCTGCTTCAAAACTTTGTTCACCAAGTTTGGCAAACTCATTCAGAACAATTTTCTAAATGATTGATACTCTTTAAAATCATCCAGCGCTATAGGTTAGAAACTAGCTGAATTCGTCCTGCATCCAGTTCTAACATCAGTAGTTCTAGTGCCTCATAATCTACATCTGAGATATAACCTAAACGAGTCAACTCGTAGTTAATTTCATTCTCAATATCGGGAGTAAGCTGTTTAATCGACAGCGCTCTTGCAACTAATTTCCGAATCATGTCAGTAGTTTTCATAATGAATGGCATCACAATACTGTCAGCTACACTCTCTTTGGGCTAAATCTTCCACTAGATAAAGGTCAGTCGGTATGATCGAAGACACTTCTTTTGAATGATGCCGATCACTGGGCTTGCAACTAAGGTAGTTATTTGCTTAGGACTTTAAGTTGTAGCTTTCAACTCAAGCAGTCGTACTTGGGGGATACTCTAAAAATTCTTAGCTTAGTGCGATCGCAAATATTCTGACGCTCTAAATCAATTTGCTTCAGAGCAGTTTGGCACACAAGTATCTTTAGGCATAGATAGATTTTGAGCGCCCGTATGTCTTTATACTTTTTATCTTGATTGGTGACGTTACTGTTGCTGTATAAAAGTAATTGTTTTCAAGCTTACATCGTAACTAACCTAAGTTTTCCTGATCTATCTTTTTAGCCAACGTATTGCATTAAATATCTAGACCCAGTGCAAACTGACGACAACAGAAGAGAAATGTATCGTTAAATACTGGATCACAGAAACACTTGCTCAACACTTCAATTGTAGGAATTTGGTTGGTGAAGATTGTGCAAAGTGACTTTGTTTTTCTGGTCTCTTCTAAAGTTGCAAGGTTATGTTCATTTACATTCATCTACAGTCTCGAAAATCGTTCCTGACTTCTCGTTGCCCCTTCATATCAGAGCCAAACCATGCTAATAATGTCAAACGTCCTTACCCATTCCAAAACGAAAATTGTCAAGCTTCAGGGCAACATTAATGCAGAGAATGCAGCCGAAATAGGGGAGTATTTAGCAGACATAATTTCTGCTCAAGAGAACTCTTCGCTAATGGTCGATATGAGCCAGGTCGTGGCATTAGATAGCGCTGGGTTAATGATATTGGTATCTACCCTAACTTTGGCACAGCATCTCAATAAGCAGTTTGGGCTATTTGGAGTTTCTGCTTCTGTTCGCATCATTTTTGAATTGACGCAGCTCGATCGCGTGTTTGAGATTTCGTCGGAGAGCCAACCCTTCCCAGATCTAGACTTGGTGGCTGCGTAAGAGCTTTTGTTGAGGCTAGTTTAGTTGAATGAACTCGGGGTAGCTCTGTTAATCGTGCCGTTCTTGACTATAGTGGACTATTGAAACCCGTCCATTTAGAGCGTAATTACCGTGGCAGTTGCCGTTGACCAGCTATTAACTTCAGAAATTTCTCGCCCTGCTCGTTATTTAGGTAATGAGTTAGGGGCAGTGCATAAGGCGTGGGAAGCGGCAAAGGTTCACTGGGTTCTGACTTATCCTGAAATGTATGAAGTCGGGGCTTCTAACCTAGGGCACATCATTCTTTATAGTATTTTGAATGTTCAGCCTAGGCAGTCATGCGATCGCGCCTATCTTCCGGCTGCTGACTTGTCTCAGCAACTCCGTGCCACTCAAACGCCGTTATTCGCGGTAGAGTCTAGGCGATCGCTCACCAACTTCGATATTTTGGGCTTTAGCCTCAGCTACGAGCTAGGGGCAACCAATATTTTAGAAATGTTGGACTTGGCAGGCATTCCGCTGACCTGGAAAGAGCGTGATGCGATCGGGGTTTGGAATGTTGAGCAAGGCAGTTATCCGCTGATCTTTGCTGGCGGACAAACTGCCACCTCTAACCCAGAGCCCTATGCCGACTTTTTAGACTTTGTGGCGCTAGGCGATGGCGAAGAACTGCTTCCTGAAATTGGTCTGGTTCTGGAGCAGGGAAAACTGGCTGGCTTAAGTCGGGAAGAACTACTCCTAGATCTGGCACAAGTTCCTGGAGTGTATGTGCCCCGGTTTTACAATATGGCGGCAGATGGCTCGGTGGTGCCGAATCGCTCGGATGTGCCTGAGCGCGTATTGCGACGGGTAGCAACGCCGATTCCGGCATATTCTATTGGATTGGTTCCCTACGTCGAAACAGTACATGATCGATTGACTATTGAAATTCGGCGTGGCTGCACTAGAGGCTGTCGCTTTTGTCAGCCCGGAATGCTGACTCGCCCTGCACGAGATGTGGAACCAACGCAGGTAGTAGAGGCGATCGAGCAGGGAATGCGAGCAACAGGCTACAACGAGTTTTCTTTACTTTCTTTAAGCTGTTCAGATTATCTGGCATTGCCAGCAGTCGGCGTAGAGATTAAAAATCGCCTTAAAGATGACAATATTTCCCTTTCCTTGCCTAGTCAGCGAGTCGATCGCTTTGACGAAAACATTGCCAATATCCTGGGTGGCACCCGACAAGGCGGACTGACCTTTGCCCCCGAAGCCGGAACGCAGCGGATGCGAGACATTATTAACAAAGGGCTGAACAATGAGGAACTATTGCGCGGGGTCAAAACAGCATTTGAGCAAGGCTGGGACAAGGTTAAGCTCTATTTTATGATTGGGCTGCCTGGAGAAACTGACGAGGATGTATTAGGAATTGCCGAAACGCTGCGGTGGCTTCAGCGAGAGTGCGGCAGCCGAGGTCGCAAGCGCATGAGCTTCAATGTAACGATTTCTAACTTTACGCCTAAGCCGCACACTCCGTTTCAGTGGCATTCGGTGTCCAAAGGCGAGTTTAAGCGGAAACAGCGGCTGCTGCGAGAAGAATTCCATACAATTCGCGGGTTGAAGAGTAACTTTACTGACGTGCGAATTTCAGCAATGGAAGATTTTGTGGGACGGGGCGATCGCCGTCTGGCTCCAGTGATTCGTCGCGCCTGGGAGTTGGGCGCAGGCATGGATGCTTGGTGGGAAAGCCTGGAGCGAGCGTATTCTGCGTGGACAGAGGCGATCGCTGAATCTGACCTAACCTGGAAATATCGGCAGGTAGAAAGCGGCGAGTGGAATCTTTTTCAGGAACAAGCAGAGGGTGAGGAATCTATAGCGCCCTCGTATGATGCTCCTTTACCTTGGGATCATATTGATACTGGAATTGACAAAGAATGGTTGAAAGCCGATTTACAGAAGGCACTTGAGGCAGCGATCGTTCCCGATTGTTCGTTTGATGGGTGTTCTCATTGTGGCGTGTGCGGCACAGATTTTGGTCACAACGTAGTCGTGCCGCCGATGCCCATTCCCGAATTCACAGGGCAGTTTGTGCCGAATGTGGAACGGGCACAGCGGGTCAGAATTTGGTTTGGGAAGTTAGGCGACATGGCATTAACAAGCCATCTTGATCTGGTGCGTCTATTTGACAGAGCCTTGCGACGAGCAGCGCTGCCCATTAGTTTTTCGGGTGGATTCCATCCCAGTCCTAAGTTTGCGTTGGCGAATGCTCTGTCATTAGGCATTACGAGTTCAGGGGAAATCATTGATTTTGACCTGACTCGCTCAATGGATGTCGATGAGTTTCGGGCAAAGTTGGCGGCACAACTTCCTCCTACCATGCCCATCTATCAAGTAGAAGAGGTTGCGCTCAAGTCGCCTTCTGCAACGCAGATTTTGGAAAAGGCTGAATATTGGATGACGCTAGGTTCTTCAGAAACTGCCTCTTGGCAAAATTGGGTCGATGCAATTTTGGCGGCAGAGGAGATTACAATAGAGCAGACTACAAAGTCAGGTCAAGTCAAGCGGGTAAATTTGCGCGATCGCCTGTTTGCCCTAGAACTTCTGCCTCCTAATACCGAACTTCCTAAGTTCGTCCCTGCCTTCTCTGCGGCTTGGGCAACCCTCCGCTATGTTGGCAGTTGCCAGAATGATGGAACCTTGTTACGTCCTGAGCACGTCATTTACCTGTTAGAGCAAGTTTCTCAGCAAGAAATTCACTGGGTTCATGCTCATCGTCAACAGCTACTCTTGGCTAAAATTTGAGACATTTTTAAGATTTCTAGAGATTTCTTATTGGAATGTTTTATATCATTGATAGCGTAAGAGTATCTCTGCGTTATAATGCTTTGCAAGAGAAGCTGAATGTGAGCAAAATGTTCAGGTTGCTGCCAGTGGTCTTCGGCATTGCATCTTGAACAAAGTTCACTTCCGCCAAGCCTTTGATTTCAATTCGATCGCTGGGTGTCCTTTTTTGTAGATCAGTCATCTATAAAAAAGCGGGTGGTTCAGTTGCTAACTGCACTATCGCCGTGATCAATCGTCGTGGAACTGTTTGTTCCGTTACATTTTCTAGGGCTTCCCCTACCTAAGAATTGACTCAAGGCAGGCATTAATATGCTTTCCTTCTCACTCTGTCAGAATTTTTCGTAATTATCCCGTACTAAGTTGCAGCATGGATGGCGTTTGTGAAGCCATTGCTTCCATGACTGCCAGTTTTTGAGGAACTTGAATGTCAAAGCAAATTATTATTGCCGAACAGCATCGGATTGCCGCCGTTTTTTCAGAAGATCAAATCCAAGAGTTAATCGTTGCTAAGGGTAGTCATCAGGTTGGAGACATCTACCTGGGCATTGTAGAAAATGTCCTTCCTGGGATAGATGCTGCCTTCGTTAACATTGGTGATAGCGAACGCAACGGATTTATCCACGTCACAGATTTAGGACCTTTGAAGCTGAGAAAGTCGGCGGGCTCAATCACCGAGTTGCTGGCTCCCCAGCAGAAAGTGTTGGTTCAAATTATGAAGGAGCCAACTGGGAACAAGGGTCCCCGGTTAACGGGAAACGTCAGTTTGCCAGGTCGCTACCTAGTCCTCATGCCCTATGGTCGAGGGGTTAATTTGTCTCGGCGGATTAGAAGTGAAGCAGAGCGTAACCGCTTGCGGGCGTTAGCAATTTTAGTGAAGCCTGCGGGCATGGGCTTACTGGTGCGAACGGAGGCAGAAGGGATTCCTGAAGAAGCCATTATTGAAGATTTAGAAACGCTGCAAAAGCAGTGGGAAAATGTGCAGCAAGAGGCTGGAACAACCCGCCCACCCAGTTTACTAAACCGAGATGATGACTTTATTCAACGGGTATTGCGCGACGTTTATGGCAGTGAAGTCAACCGAATTGTGGTGGACTCTAGCACTGGGCTAAAGCGAGTAAAGCAGTACTTGACAAGCTGGAGCGGCGGGAAAACTCCGCAGAATGTACTGATTGATCAACACCGCGATCGCGTTTCCATCTTAGAGTATTTCCGCGTTAATGCAGCCATTCGAGAAGCGCTGAAACCCAGAGTGGATTTGCCTTCTGGAGGTTACATCATCATTGAACGCACCGAAGCCCTGACGGTTATTGATGTTAACTCTGGCTCATTTACCCGCTCGGCAACAGCGCGTGAAACGGTACTTTGGACGAACTCAGAGGCAGCAACCGAGATTGCTCGACAGTTGCGGTTGCGCAACATTGCAGGAGTCATCATTGTCGATTTTATTGACATGGATGCTAACCGTGACAAGCTGCAAGTGTTGGAACAATTTAACAAGTCGCTCCGAGCAGATAAGGCACGACCCCAGATTGCTCAGCTTTCTGAGCTAGGACTGGTGGAGTTGACCCGGAAGCGCCAGGGACAAAACATTTACGAACTGTTTGGACGAGTTTGCACGACCTGTGGTGGGTTGGGACATTTGGTGCACTTGCCCGGTGAAGCGGATTCTTTGGCAGCAGAACCGCTAGAAACCTTCCGGTCTGTGGGGGCGATCGCTGAACCTCGCAGTTTGCCGTCACGAGAGCCTGCACGAGAAGTTTGGGAAAAACCAGGGGAAGATCTGGATCTAGATTCTTCGTCTGATCTGCAAGAGCTAGATTTGGCAAATCATCCCAGCTACTCGCCCAGCAGAGGGAATGAGAATCGTCGCCGTCGCGGTCGAGTACGGGTCGGAGAGCCTATTGCGAGAAATCCGGCGGGTCGTATTACCCCAGCAGAAGTGAACGAGGATCTGAGCGATCGCTTAGAGCAAGATATTGCGGTAGAAGAAACTCCTACGCCCACCCCTCTACCTACTCGTAACCTAAATCGGGAAGCACGCCCTGAAAAAGCAGCGAACGGGCGATCGGCTCGACGCGAACGTCCTCCAGCCGAACCCCCGCAGATAATTTCGGTTGAGATGACTGAGGAAGAGCAGGATGTTTACTCATTTATGGGCATTTCGCCGCTGATTTTATCGGCTGAACCTATTAAAGATCCAAAATCGATTATTGTCGCTGTGGCATTACCAGGGCAGAGTACCCGGATGCCGAATGGAGCCTCTGTCATATTGCCACCTCCTGCTAAGCTCACGGCGGCAGATGTTACTCAAGAAATAGATGAAGCCGATGAAATGGACGAGGTCGATGAGGCGCGTAGGTCTGACTCCGTGCTTTACTTAGAGCCTGATGTTGTGTCTTCTTACACGGCTCCAGTGTTAGTCAAGTCGGTTGAGCCTGAACCTCAAGAGGTTGATCAAGACAATAGTCTTGGAGAGAGTACCGAAGGCAATATTTTTGAAGGCAATATTGCTGAAGAGGGTGTTGCCGAGGAGAGTATTAGCGAAGATAGTGCCGACAATACGCGTCGCCGTCGCCGTCGCCGTTCTTCTACTGCCAGTTAAGCACTATTGCCTAAAGTAGGAAAAAGCGATCGATAAAAGCTTTAGCGCAATGCTGAGGCTTTTATTGTTTGAGGAAGTATGATGACCCGGCAACTCAGTTTTTTGGCACTTTCAGAATTATCAGAGGCTTCTGGGTATAACCCTCACCGAATTGCAGGTGTTGATGAGGTAGGGAGGGGTTGTTTGTTTGGACCTGTTGTAGCGGCGGCTGTAATTTTGCCAGTAGCAGCAGCAGATAGTTTAGTGGCAGCAGGGGTGACTGATAGTAAGAAGCTATCAGCAGCGCAACGATCGCACCTTGCAGAACAAATTCGGGCAGTTGCGATCGCCCATCAAATTGGCATTGCCTCGGTTCAAGAAATCGATCGCCTCAACATTCTTCAAGCTTCGTTGCTAGCAATGAAACGGGCGATCGTCCGCTTGGCAGTGCAACCTGATTTTTGCTGGGTAGATGGGAATCAAAAAATTCCCTATTTGTTGATTCCTCAGCAAACTCTGGTCAAGGGCGACGAAAAATCATTGGCGATCGGGGCGGCTAGTATCCTGGCAAAGGTCTGGCGCGATCGTCTCATGGTGCGCTTGGCAAAGCGATATCAGGGCTACGATATTGCCATGAATAAAGGATATGGAACAGCCAAGCATCGGGCAGGGTTGCAAAAATTGGGGGCCACAGCACAGCACCGCCTGTCGTTCAGCCCTTGTCGCCTTAGTCTGCTTGAGGCAGAAGCCCAGCCGCTGCCGACCAATGAGGATTAATGGCTGTATTATGAACTTCAGCAAGCTGAGCGATCGCCCAATTTCGATAATCAGCTAAAAGCTGATGCATTAGTCGATGGCGAATCGTCAACAGAACACTATGTAGCAAAGCGTTCCCAGTACTTTCTAACAAAGGTTTAGGCGTGAGCCAAAAGAGCGGCGGCATAGCGACCTGCACTTCTAAATCGGCTTTGCCCACCAGATAAGTCACCCCATCAATTTGCTGAGGCGTTAAGCGACCGTTGAGGTTGAGGCTAAATCTTTGATTGATATACTCAACGCCTCGAATTTCGCAGCCCACAGACTTGAGATGAATAGTCCCATCCAACTCTGCCCAAACCTGCATATCAACAATGGGCTGAACGCTAAGCATGATAAAACTAAGGGGCTGCATCTTCAGCCGAAAACACTCAGCGCTCAATTGCTCCGTGCGATTTGAGTCAACTAGCGCTTTGATGAGACGCTGGGGCTGACGCATGTAATTTTGAATGGGAATAGGCTGGTCGGGTACAGCTAGTTCCACCGATTGAGAAGCAAGAAACCGGGTAAGCATATGGGCTAATCATGAAGTGAGGAGTGACTCCTATAAACTAAATTTTACAGGGTTTCCGAGGAATCTACCTTGACAGAAGGAAATACATCGTTTGGAAGAATGCTGGAGACTTAAAACTTAGAGAACGTTAGGGGTTTGCATCAAAATAACGTCCTAGTGGGCGAATGCCCATTCGTCCCTACAGGGTATTGACGGCGAGAATTCATTGGACAAACATGCTCCGGCAACAGCAGGGCGGATGGTCATTCGCCCCTACATAAGATTGATGCAGGCTTAGGTGCAGTTGCCATCGGCGTGTTCTGGGGGCGAATGACCATTCGCCCTTACAGTAGGAGGATTAACGGGTAAGGGCGAATAGTGAAGTTGTGCGGCAGCAGACAACCTTAAACTCTGACCGATAACCTCTGTTCCGTCCGCACTAACGCAGTGTTCGACGGCTGACGCTATCTTTAGTCAAAACAGCAGTATTAGAACGTTTGTTCACAAAACTTGCAAGTAAATTGTCTTGACATTACTATAGGGTACCTTATTTTAGTTTCGCACCCGAAATCATGCTCAACCAATACCTCTCTGTCAAAGAAAGCTCTGAAATCCTGAACTGTTCGGAGCAATATGTCCGTCAACTGCTCCGGTATGGTGAAATCAGCGGCGAGAGGATCAGCAGTCGATGGATTGTAGCATCAGAATCTGTTCATGAGTACCGTTGCAAGGGAGATGATGCAACTACAGGCATTCCTGATCATGGGCGACGATCCTTCAGTAAACCAAATCTCAAAGCCTTGAGCTTTTTTTCTGGCTGCATGGGTCTAGACTTAGGGCTAGAAAAGGAAGGAATCAAGGTACTGCTTGCCTGTGAAGTTGATTCAGCCGCCCGCAAAACAATCGAGACAAATCGACCGGATATGGCTCTGATCGGGGATATTAGGGATTATTCAGCGACAGAAATTAGAGAAAAAGCAGGATTGAGTTCGACCGATGAGATTGATGTAATCATCGGCGGTCCACCATGCCAAGCCTTTAGCAGTGCAGGAAAGCGGCAAGGCTTCAATGACGATCGAGGAAATGTCTTTTTGACATTCATTGATTTAATCACTGAACTTAAACCCAGATTTGCAGTCATCGAAAACGTGCGAGGCTTATTGTCCGCTCCATTGAATCATCGACCGCATGAAATGAGAGGAAAGAATTTCCCGCTTTTATCCCAAGACGAACAAAGAGGGGGAGCATTGCTTTTTATCACCCGAAAACTCAAACAGGCAGGATATAGCATTTCCTTTAACCTATACAATTCCGCTAATTTTGGATCGCCACAACAACGGGAAAGAGTTGTGATTGCTTGTAGCCGTGATGGAGAAAAGCTTCCCTATCTCACACCGACTCACGCGGAGAAGGGTTTATATGGGCTGCCACCGTGGAAAACATTGCGGGAGGCTTTAGAAGGTCTGCCCGAAGATGGACATCATTTTGTCAAGTTTCCTGAAAAACGTCTCAAGTATTATCGGCTGCTGAAACCTGGACAATACTGGCGGGATTTGCCAGAAGATTTACATCAAGCAGCACTAGGGGCTTCTTATCATGCAGGAGGGGGGAGAACTGGTTTTTATCGGAGGCTAGCTTGGGATAAGCCTGCCCCAACGTTAGTAACCCATCCAGCAATGCCTGCCACCGACCTAGCGCATCCAGAAGAAGATAGACCGCTCAGCATCGAAGAATACAAGCGTATCCAAGAATTTCCAGATGATTGGATGATCACAGGCACTTTGCTCGATCAATATCGGCAAGTTGGAAATGCTGTACCCTGCTCTTTAGGGAGGGCGATCGCCAGGATGTTATTGACGCATCTGAAAGGCGAAACACCGATCGTTTATCCAGACTTTCCCTATTCGCGCTACCACAAGACTGACGATATAAGTTGGACAGTTGAAACATTAGGTGATCTTGCAGAACTAGCAGGAGAACAGCTTTCTTTGAATTTAGTCTGACGGCTCAGACAAAAATTTCCAAGGATTATTTACTTCTACCGCTAAAGCTTCTCGATTACTAGTCACAACCCGTTGAACAAATATGATAAAGCTCTCTTCCGAGAAACGATCTGTGTCGTATTTCTCATTGAAGTATGACCATCGGTATAATCCTGTCCTGGCATCAACTCTATACCATTTTTCAATCGGTTGGTTGATCCTTACTCTGGAAGACGAGCTATTTTCTGAATTACTCCGGTTCTTCACCTGCAATAGAGAACCATCTACGTTGCAAAAATCAACATGACGAACGGACTCGCCCCAGCAACAATGCCAACCATGTTCAGCTAACTGTTCAGCTAGAAATTCTTCAAGAAGTAAGCCTTGAATATTTTCTGCGGACATTGATAGTCTATGAGCATATTTGATCTGCTCAAGATGTCCTTCTGTTAGCCCTGTCAATCTGGCATTGATGATTGTAGTGACGACTGGATCAGCAACTGTTCCAGGAGGCTGCGAGATTCGTCTTGAAATTCTGTTCTCGTAACTATCACAGTACTTTCTCAGCCAAGACTGGGCTAAAACTTCTGGCGTGTTGCTTTTCAGCGTTGGAGAAAGCCCTGGGTTCCTGTAACAGGCTGTTAAAATCGTGCGGTGTGCCTCCAAGAATGGCTGGTCTTGCTGGGAAAAGGCATTTTGAAAAATTTCTAAAAAGCTTTCTTCAGAACTAGAGGCACTGATGATGTCATCAAAGGTGACGGGCATGGAAATCTTTCCTCTCTGGGCATGAAAGACTAATCAGAAATGCCCAGATTGTAAGTCAGAATGCTTGTTTACGCTCTATCCAGTTACACCCAGCCTCTTGAGATAGCGAACTCTTACCGATAGTTTATCAACTACTGCCCTAACAGATGACTTAAAGCCGTCGAATGGTCGTTCGCTCTCCCTTTGAGGTCTTTTATTTCCCCGCAAGTACCTTATTGTTCAGGAGACTTCAGGAACATTTGAGGGACTGAGAGCGCAGGCAGGTGGCAGGCATACAGCAGTCATAGAAAAATGCACAGCAGTTACAAAAATGCCTAAAATTAGGGCTGATGGGTAGGCTGCGTCAAATGTCTACCTGCTGACCCTTTGTCTGTGCATTGCTAGTCATGAGCGAATCTTCTTTGCGTCCGGCTCAAATCACCCGCGTTTTACCCGATTCGATCGCCGCTGAGGTGGGCTTTGACGTGGGCGATCGCCTGGTTAGCATCAATGGTCAACCTTTGCGCGACCTCATCGACTATCGTTTTTTGTGCGCTGACGAATTCTTAGATTTAGAAGTCCTGGATGCCAAGGGAAAAAAGCACCAGGTTGAAATTGAAAAAGACTACGACGAAGACTTAGGCCTAGAGTTTGAGACGGCTTTATTTGATGGTCTGATTCAGTGCAACAATCACTGTCCGTTTTGCTTTATCGATCAGCAGCCTCCTGGAAAGCGGCGATCGCTCTACTTCAAAGATGACGATTATCGCCTTAGTTTTCTCTATGGCAGCTACCTAACGCTGACTAACTTGACCCAACGAGAATGGGACAGAATTGCCCAGATGCGCCTATCGCCACTCTATGTTTCAGTTCATGCAACTGAAGTAGAAGTTCGGGTTCGGCTTCTTAAAAATCTGCGTGCAGGACAAATTTTGGAGCAGTTAAAGTGGTTTCAGGAACATGAGCTACAGATTCATGCGCAGGTTGTGGTTTGTCCTGGCATTAACGATGGCGAACATTTAGAGCAAACGTTGATGGATTTAGCGCAGTTCCATGGCGGCGATATTCCGGCAGTGGCTTCAGTGGCGATCGTGCCTGTCGGGCTAACGCGCTTTCGCCCGGCAGAGGATGAGCTAGTGCCCGTAACGCCAGAAAAGGCGCAGGAAGTGATTCATCAAGTGCAGCGCCTACAACAGAAGTTTCGCCAGCAGTTTGACAGCACGTTTGCCTGGTTAGCCGATGAGTGGTTTTTAATTGGCAAGGAAAGTTTACCGCCAGAATCTCATTACGAAGACTATCCCCAGATTGGCAATGGAGTCGGTTCAATTCGGCAGTTTCTGAAAGAATTTAAATCGGCGGCAAGACGGTTGCCCGTTAAAGTTTCCTTGCCTCGGCAGTTAACGTGGGTGGTGGGCAACGCTGTGGAGCAGGCATTTGAGCCGATCGTGCAACGGCTGAATCAGGTTGAGGGATTGCAGGTCAAGATGGCAGCGTTGAAGAGCGAATATTGGGGACAACAAATCTCAGTGACGGGTTTGATCACAGGGCAGGATATTTTTCAGGCGCTCAAGGGAGAAGATTTGGGGGCTGGAATTTTACTGCCGTCGCTCATGCTTAAGCACGATGATGCCAGATTTTTGGACGACATGACGGTTGATGAACTGGCGCAGCAGCTTGATACACAGATTTGGCAGATTGGCAGTATTGAAGAATTACTAGAGATCTGCGTCGCGGCGATCGCTCCGGGTAAAAAGTAGCGGCTACACACCCAGTTTTTTTCGGACTCGTTGCAGAAACAGCTTGGCTTTTCGGGGTGGGGTGAGCGTGGGAATATTGTCAGCACACGAGGGTTTGTGATCGAAGAAATTGTTGAGTTCTGTGAGGATGACCTGAAGGCGTTGGGTAATATTTTCGCTGCGGTATTCTTCTAAAAAATTGGGTTGAGGCGAGAACAAAGGCGTTTTGGACTGAATGACGTTGAGGATACGTTGAAGGTCATAGTCCTGAGAATATCCGGCAATTTTGTGACAGTTGAAGCCAGGGTCAAGGTAGTCAGAAAGCCCGCCGTTAACGCTGGAGAAAACTTGGCAACCACAGGCGATCGCCTCCATGGGCTGCAACCCAAATCCTTCGCTGACTCGCTGTTGTGCCCAGTACTCAGCCGAGTCATAGAGATAAACTTTCGCCCGATTAAACAACTCACTCAGATCTTCTACATAAGCATCCACGACCAGCACCTTGCATTTTGCTTTAAGCGCGGGAACAAGGTGCTGAAGAAGATACTCTGAAGACTTGCGGGCTTGCACTAAAACATCAGTATCACGCGACAGGTTAAAGTTGCGAAACTCGTCGGAAATTTGGTTAGGGAGGTAGTAAAGGAGCGAGTTAGGAGCCTGTTGTCCCCAGTAGCCTAAAGTGTTGCGACTGACCGTAATGATGGGAACAGACGCAGGCAACTTGAAGCCATATCCAGCGCTATGGGCATGGTAAACGGCGTTGAATGCTCTGAGCTTTTTAGCAAGCTTGGCGACATCAAACCCCCAACTCATGACAAAGATGATGTCTTGCAAGTTGCTGCTTTGCAAAACGTCGTCCAGGAATAAGGTATCAGGTTCGCGTTGACGATAGGTGACAACTTCTGCCGAACAGAGTTGTTGGGCTAAGCGCAGAGTTTTGAGTTCTGCCCACAGCCCACCGCAGGCAAATTTACCGCCTGTACCCGGAACGAGAAAATAAAGTTTTCGCATAGGACTACGGTAACTACTGAGAAGAGCGATCGCCTGGAGCAGATGCCTGTTGGTTAGAGTACATAGCCCGTAGCACCAGCGCCGGATCGACCCAGTTACTGTCATATTTTAAGCCCCAGTGGAGGTGCGGCCCGGTGGTGCGTCCGGTCATGCCAACCCGTCCAATCCGTGCGCCTGCCGGAACATCTTGTCCGCGTGCAATTTGAATGCCGCCTTCTCGATCAATCAAGACCAATCCATTAGCAGTCTGTTCAACATGCCCTTGCATATGACAATAAATATGTGTCCAAGGGCCCGATTCCAGAACCACCGATGACCCGCAGTTGGTGTTATCTGTGACTTCTACCACTCTGCCAGGCCACCAGTTGCGAACATAGCTGCCTTCAGGAGCAGCCATGTCTAGCCCATAATGAAATTCTTGGGAATAGCCCCCATAAGGAGAGGAGCGATAGCCAAAGGGGGAGGTGTACTCTTGAAAATCTTCGACAGGGAAGGACGCGCCTGACCATTCATTACTAACGGCAGCTAGCTGAACAGCGGCAACGTTCTGAGCAATAGGCTGTTGAGTAGAATCTGCTGTACCGCTGTTAATGGCAAGAGCTTGAGGTTGCTGTTGGGCAGGAGCTAATTGGAATTTAGTTTGAGCCGATTGTTGGACTGATTGTTGGACTGATTGAGTCGGTGCCTGATTTGATGGCTGGGTAGGCGTTTTTGATTGAGGAGCAAGTTGGGTCAAAGGAGCAAGTTGGATCAGAGGAGCAGGTTGGATCAGAGGAGAAAGTTGTCCTGTAGGAGCAACTTTTAGCTCTTGAGACAGATTTTGCACAGAATGGGCTGTTAAGGCTGAATTTGAAGCAACTTTGCCTAGATCCAGTGCCTTAACCATTTGCTGACCCATTTCTAGGACAAAGAAACTGCACAAGCTTAGTCCAAATAGAAGGAGAACTTTTCGCGTCGATCGTCTAATCTTTTTTTGCATCATGAGGGAGCGCAGACTTTACGTTTAACTTCTTAACTCTTCCAAGCTCCAAACTACTGAATCAGTCAAAATTCAAACAAAATTCAATCTTTAGGAGGGAACAGCAGGAATTGGTGAGTGACTGGGAAAAAAATGCTGCTGAAAGCTGACTGGGTGTAGAAGACTGCAATTCTTTTTAGGAATAATCTACCCTGTCAAGAATAACTGACCTCTTAGATATTGCACAGATCCATTGATAAACTTTTTGAGAAATGCCTCAGCATTACTGAAAAAATGCTGGAACAAACCAAACTTACCCTCATTTGCCCGATCGCTTACAAGAGAACCCTTACGTATTTTCTACATATTCTCAGTAATTCAACACAATGCTAGATGAGGCTGGAGTGAAGAAGTGAAGAGGCTATTGAGGTAAGCAAACCTGGCGATCGCTCTCTGCTATTTCTGCGTTCGTTTTGAGGTAATCCTGAACCCAATTACAGCCATATTGCAACAAATCTAAGCTGACAATTCGCTGCACATCCCAAAGAATCACAGTTTGGTCGTCTCCTGCCGAGGCAAGAGTTTGACCATTAGGGCTAAACTCAACGCTCAATACGCCCGCCTGATGACCAATGAGGGCAGTGAGCAAAGTGCCATCGCGTTTCCACAGCCGGATGCTACCATCGACGCTGCTGCTTGCTAAGACCTGACCATTGGGGCTGAACGCAATTCCGGTGGCTGCGGCTTGATTTCCTTTAAGAATTAGCGTAGGGCGATCGGGGAATTTGCCCTGATCTTGATGCCAAAGGTGAACAGTGCCATCTCCGTTTGCCGAAGCAATGTACTGCCCATCAGCACTAAAAGCGATTCCTGTGGCGGTGCTGCCGTTTTGAAGAGTTTGGGCGGCGTGAGATTGAAACCTGCCTGTGCGATCGCGGTGCCACAGTTTAATGGTTTCATCGCCACTGCTAGAGGCAAGCAATCGGCTATTGGGACTAAACGCCAGGCTGGCAACCCTAGCGTTATGACCATTAAGCGTAATCAGTAAATTGCCTTTTTTATCCCAGAGCCGGATCGTGCGGTTACTGCTGCCCGATGCCAGGAACTGGTTGTCGGGGCTAACCGCGAGGGAAAGCACAGGAGCAGGATGAGCCACAAAATCTTGAAGCAATTTGCCGTTTAATGTCCAGAGGCGAATGCGGCTATCGTCACTGGCGGTGGCAAGCCATTGACCATTGGGGCTAAATACGGCTTGGTTGACTGCGGCTTTAAATCCTGACAGGGTTTGGGTAACTTTGCCGTTCATGTTCCAAAGCTTAACACTAGGGTCAGAACTGGCAGTGGCGATCGCTTGCCCATCGGGGCGAAAGCTAACATCCCAAATGATAGATTCATGACCGTATAGCCGCTTCTGCAAAATTCCACCCGTCTTCCAAAGTTTAAGCATGCCATCAGAACTTGCAGAAGCCAGCATTTGACTATCAAAACTAAAGCCTAGATCCCAAACAGCGGCTCGATGACCTTTGAGCACAGTCAGAAGCGAACCATCGCTTTGCCAAAGTTTAAGCGTGTTATCGCTGCTGGCAGAGGCAAGGATTTGTCCGTCTTGGTTGAAGGCGATCGAGTTAACAGCGGCATCATGGGCGGCGATCGTCTTTATTAAGGTGCCGTTGTTATCCCATAAATTAAGCGTATTGTCCTCGCTGCCCGATGCCAGCAGCATCGCCTTCGGATCAGCATTGCGAGGATTCCAAACGGGGTTAAAGGCAAGGCTTAAAACAGCCGCGCTGTGCCCTTTTAAGGTTTTGTAAAGGCGCGGTTCAGTCTTGCCACGGTTTTGCCATCGCCACAGTTTGACCGTATTATCACCGCTGGCACTGGCGATGATTCCGTTGCTGGCACCGGGGCTGAATGCCACATCCCAAACCGGAGCTTCGTGCCCTTTCAGGGTCGTCAGCAGTGTGCCATCCAGCTTCCAAAGCCTGACAGTGCTATCTTCGCTGGCAGAGGCAAGAAATCCGCCTCCCTGACTAAATGCCACACTCCAAACCGGAGCTTTGTGTCCTTCAAAAGTTTTGATCAACCTGCCGCCAACGTCCCAGAGCTTAAGAGTGCCGTCTTCACTGGCAGAGGCGAAGGTTTGACCATCGGGATTAAACCGAATTTTTAGGACTCGGGACTTATGGGCTGGTAGAGTTTTGAGCAGGGTACCATCCCATTGCCAGATTTTGATCATGCCATTGCTATAGGCAGAAACAGCGATTTTTCCGTAGGGGCTGAGGGCTAGACTAAGGGCTTCGGTGGCGTTGGCAGAGAAGCGATTGTACTCAGTTGCACCGTAAATGGTACGGCGTAGGGCAGCATCTACTTCTGATTGAGCATAGGCGGACAGATCGCCAATTTGGTGCAGCCGTTGTTGGGCTTTTAGGGCAGCTACAAGCGCTTCCAGACGTTCGTCGGCGGTGTAGAGTCCTTTAGAAAAGGCGGCGATCGCTTTCACTTCATTGACGGCTGCCCTTCGGTATTGCACGTAGCTAGCAATGCCTAGAGCCGTTGTCCCCACCAAAGCCAAGCTGACGATCGCCAGTAAACCCCGTTGACGTTTGCTACTCTGCCGTTCGACCGCCAGTCTAGCTTCTACCTCGTAGGCGCGATCGGCTTCTAAAACCAGTTGAGATTCCCGGCGATCGACCCGTTGGCTAGCAGCAAAGAATTGATGATCTTGATTGCTCAGGCGTTTACCCTGTGCCCAAGCTTGAGCATCCAACAGTGCTTGCCCGCGCAGTAAACGAGATTCGTCAAAGCCGCCTGAACTCAGCCAGCAGTTCATAGATTCGGCGTAGGGACGCAAAGAGGTAAGGTGAGTTTCAACCCACTCAAGGTTAAAGACTTCTCGATAAATGCGGTTTTTAACCTGAAGTTGACCCTGCTGTTTTTCAACTAAACCTGAAAGTAATAGCTCCACTTGCTCTAGGCTGTCGGGTTCATCTTTATCAATTCCTGAGATACGGCGTTCCAGTGGCACAGGATAGGTTGTCGGAGTGCGGCGCTCTATAGCCACATTCTCAGGACGCTGATGTAAAATTTGTTGATAAATGCCCAGCAAGCGTCCGGCACACTGCTCATCTCTCAGCAAGCGATCGCGGATGGTTCTTAAATGTTCGGGTTGGTCTTGGGATTCCCAGTTCTGAACTAAGTGCGATCGCACCAGTTGGGTCATCCAAAAAGCTTCCGAACCTGAAGGTACTTGAATGGCGACACCTAAAGACTTTTTTTCTGCGGCTAACCCCTGAACTAATTGACACAGCTTTTGAGTTAAAAAAGGCTGCCCCCCTGTCCAGGCTAAAATGGTTCGCAGCACTGCCTGAGGATTGCTAACGCTATCCTTTAGCCCTAGCAGTAAGGGTTGCGCCTCATGCTCTTGGAAACCCCGCAACTCGATCGCCTGACCAATATTAAAAGGGGTGCGAGTGCGATCGCGGATTAAATCAGAAGGAGTCGCCACACCAAACAACGCCCAAGTCAAACGCTGATAAACAGGATTTTCGGCACGTTGATTGTGACAATAGCGAATGAGTGCAAAAAAATCATCGGTCGGGAAGCTCAGGCTTAAGGCGCTGTCAATTTCATCCACAAAAATGAACAGCCTTTCATAGGGAAATTTAACCATCAGCACTTCTTCTAGCAGCAGACTCAGGCGATGAAGAATGGGCAAATCTTCGCGCTCCCGCCACCATTCCTTAAAGTCAAAACCGCCTAGCAGGTCAAAACTCCGCAGCAAATCCATTGCAATGCCCTTGTACCACTGCTGCGGAGTTACTTGTTCGCTGCCAATGCGGGTCATATCCAAGGTGGCGCAACGCATCCCAGCTTGCTGAAGCTGAGAACGCATTTGCACACGCAGACTAGATTTTCCCATTTGGCGAGAATTAAAAACGCAACAAAGTTCTCCAGCAATGAGTGCCTTGTAAAGGTCAAGGTCTGCTTGACGGACGACGTAACTCGGCGCATCAAGCTTAAGACTGCCGCCAACCTGATATTCGTAAGTAGGCATGGATCGGGCAACGGGAGTTAGTTGATATTTTATTGAAGCGGTTTTTATTGAAGCTGATTATTAAAGAAACGACGGTAGAGTTCGCAGCTAGGTGTGACCTGGTTGCCGTAAACTTTGACCAGCCCCATGCTTTCTAGACGGTAGGCTGCGATCGCCTCTAGCTGTACCGCCTCCGGCGAAGACACAACTTGCCGATAGGCTACCCAAAGCTCTGGATTTTGATTTAAAGTCGTCAAATGACGGAGAAAATGATCGCGGTAGATGCCCGACTGAGTGGCAGCATCTTGCAACAACTGCGCTGGCGATACATCTCGTTGCCGCAGCCAATACAAGGCAAGCTGCACCAGATGAGGATGTCCTCCCACGAGTTCTAGCAATGGCTCTAGGTCTTGGGGTTCGATGCCATCATCATCCAACCCATAGCGTTTTGCTAAGTCATGAACTTGGGTGAGGGTAAACTCCTGAAGCTGAATGGGTAAACCCACATTAAAAGGTGACTGACTCAGCTTCAGCGGCACATATACTTCAGTTGAGTGAACAATAACAATTCGGAGCTTCTGCCAAATTTCCTGTTCAGCCGCTTCTTCGTGCCAAGCTCTCAGCAAAGGCAAAAACTCTTGCGCGAGTTCAGGACACTCAAAGATTCGGTTAACTTCATCTAAAGCCAGAACCACTGGGCTGTCTATATTTTGCAATAAGTAATGCTGAAAATAAGTTGTGCAACTCACCTTACTGCCAACTTCTTCGTCCCAGTAATCCTCTAGTCTCGATTCTAAGTTCAGGCGATGCCCCACATAAACGCAGAACCAGCGCAAGAAGCGGCTTAAATCTCCTAAAGCTGAACTCTCTGCCTGCTGAAAATTAACCATGACTGGGCGCAGACCGCGCTCTCTGGCATAGGCAAGGATGCGAAGCACAAGGGAGGTTTTTCCCATTTGTCTGGGTGCTTTAATCCGAATGAGGCTGCCGGGTCTACACACTTCGGCAAAGGCGCGTTCTTCTCCAGGAGGGCGTTCAATATACAAAGAAGACTGAAGGGGGACGGCATCACTAGGAAATTCTAGGGTGTCGGGTGTGCGAGGAGCCTGTAAACTAGATGCGATCGCCTGCCCAGTGGCTACAGAATAGTTTGCCAACACTAAGCGAGCATTTTTTTTAGAAACTTTTTCGCCTAGCGCATCGGAAAGGGCACCCCATAACTGAGAGCCGACTTCTTTGATGTAGTCCAAGTCATAGCCTGACTCGGCAGCAATTTGTCGATAGATTTTCCCAGTCCAAGATTGCAAAAAAACTAGCTCTTGAATATAACTCAAGCGCTTCGGCTCTAAAATCTTGTTCACTAGCTCTAATGCTTCTTTAGGCATGACTACTGAGGCATTTTGAGGTGAAGGTACCAAACTTGTCGGCTGATCTTCGTATAAGTGTAGCGTTGTCATGCCCACTCCCCTAGTTTTTTTGCTCGTCCCTGCACCGTTTTTACCTAACCCTATCTCTTCAAAAATTAGAGTGTGATGTTGTGATCTATCGTCTTGACTTAAACAAGACACATCTGCATTTTGCTTCGGCAAGTTAGTTCTTTCGAGATAATACCAAACAAAGTCTTAAAGTCGTTGCAATAAACTCAGCCCGTGGGTATCTGTTCCGCAGGTATTCAGCAGCCGATCGGCTGTGCCTAGTTCTAAGACCTGTTGGGTTTCTTTAGGGCTGGGCTGCCAAGGTGAAGGGTTGTTATAGGCGTAGTAAGTTTCAATGCCATCAATCCCTAGCTGCGCAGCGGCAGGAATAAGTTCCTTAGGCGATCGCTTGTAACGCACCGGATGAGCCAGCACCGCGATGCCGCCAGCTTGGTGAATTGCCCCAATGACCTGTGCTGCTGGAGAAGACTGACCGTTCAGTTCTTTGCCCAACAAGTAAGGCTGAACTGCTTCGTGATCTGGATTAAAGGCATAACAAAGGATGTGAACTTCGGTGTTAAGCAAGTCGGCATTAATTTCTACTCCCGTCCAAAGCATGGGTGCAGAGTTAGGCTGAGGGTTTTCGGGCGAGTGCCTCCATCCATTTAGCCATTGCTGGGCTTTGCGATAGCCTTCAACGCTGTGGTGGTCAGTAATAGCTAAACCTTTTAACCCGATAGCTACAGCTTGTTCCATCAATTGTTCAGGCAATAACCGCCCATCTGAAAAGACGGTATGCATATGAAAGTTGTAGGATTTGGGACAACTTTCTGCGGTTAAAGATGCGAATACCTGTCTGAGCGCTGTGGCATCCTGTGCTGTTGAATGAACACAATCCTGAGCCAAGTTAACAGCCATAATGCTTTATCGTGATTTACACTTCCTTACTATAGCGGAGGAATATGTGGGCAGAGAGTTTATCTGGTGAGTCTTCGATCGCTAGTCTTTGAGCGTTGAATGATTAGTCTTTCATTAACAAGGCAACGGCATAAGCGGCAATGCCTTCTTCTCTACCAACGGCATCCAGTTTTTCGTTTGTAGTGGCTTTAATACCAATTTGAGTGGGGGCAATTTGCAAAGAATCGGCGAGGCGATCGCGCATAGCCGCAATATGGGGCTTAATTTTGGGTCGCTCGGCGACAATCACTGTATCTAAATTGCCAATTCGCCAGCCCTGAGATTGAACCAAATCATGAACTTGAATCAAAAGCTTTTGGCTGTCTGCCCCTGCCCACTGAGGATCGGTTGGGGGAAAGTAATGTCCAATATCGCCTAAGCTTAATGCCCCCAATAGGGCATCCATAATGGCATGGGTGAGCGCATCGGCATCGCTGTGACCTAGTAAACCCAGAGAGTGGGGAATATTGATGCCGCCCAAAATGAGGGGGCGATCGCTAACCAGTTGGTGAATGTCGTAGCCATTGCCAATGCGAAAATCCATCTTGAAAGAACCCAATATTGATCTGATCGATCTCTACCGACACTTAATCTACCAATACTTACTGAGCGCTGTTTGCCTTTTGGGTGGCTGCCTCGCTGTTTTGGCGATAGGTTTGAACCCGATCTTGGGCAATTTTGAAATTCTTACTATCCGGAGGAACTTGCTCCATTAAATCTGAAGCTCGTCGCCAGCGAGCGGCTAAATCTAACCACTCTGCCGGAGTTTTGGCACTTTGCCCTAGCCTTGCCGAGTCTTCCGCTAACCGGACTGCTTGGGTAAAAGAATCTTCAGGTGCAGCAGGCTGGACAAACGGGGAGGCAGTGGTCGTTGTCGGGGCGATCGCTGGAGCAGCATTAGGGGCAGGATTGACCGTTGTTGGGGCGATCGAGCTACCTTCTGGATTGACCGCTGTGCCCTGAGGCGCAGTCGCTTGAGATAGGTTAACAAATTTTGGATTCAGCCAAGTTTTGACCGCCCAACCCACGAGCAACAAAAATAGGCTAAGGCTAGCACCACCCAGCAAGCCCCGCCAAAAAACGCGCTTCTCACGAGCTAGCCGAATCGGAGAACCTTTAGGGGCGCTGGACTTAGGGGAATGTTTGTCATCTTTACGGTCTTGGACAAGGCGCTGAAAAAAGTTAGGCTGCGTTAAGGTAATTTCTTCAGACCATAAAAGCTGACCCTCTGGATCCCGGTGAATTTCGTCGAACCAGAGCAATTGTTGTTCGCGGACAATGCGGCTGTTGATATTGACCCGACGAATGTTGCGGGGCTGCAAAGATTCTAGAATTTGCTGCACTTGGGGCACCAGATGAGGGCGATCGAGTTGTTCAGGCTTGGGCGCTTCGCAGAGCAATTGCAAAATGCCCTGCTCAAAAATGGCACGGGTTCGGATACCCGAGTCGGCTAACTTTTCGTTCAAAATTTGAATGACCGCCGCCACGCTGCCCTGGCGCGCCTGTCGGGCGATATCGTCTATTGGATCTACCATCATTTGATTTTCAATTGAGGTGTTGTGAACCTTAGAAGTTATAGCTCAGTATCTCACAAAGATTTAAGCGTACTTGTTGCAACTAGTAACCTTTGTCAAGCCACATCTGAACATTTTTGAAACTTTAATTCATCCCAAGGGATTAACTAGACATATTAAGGGCAATTTCTGCACTTGGAACGCTCTACTCCTGCCCCACTGAAATAAGTTCAGCAGCGGGAGCAGGCTGTCTAACTTGACTTGTGCGAATCGTATCAGCGGTTCCCTTAATAAAACTGGCAATAGGTACGGCAACAATCAACCCCAGCACACCTCCTAGTTTGACACCAATAAATAAGGAAATTAGCGTCCAGACTGGGTTTAATCCTGTGATTTCGCCTAAAACTCTGGGACCCACAATATTTTCGTTAACTTGAAGCACGACTTCTGCCACCAGCAAAACCTTTAGCCCTAGCCCAAAATCTTGTAGCGCCAAGAGGAGGCTGACCACCAAAATTGCAGTGGTGCCGCCAAAGGGAATTAGGCTGGCACTGCCAATCACTAGCCCAAACAGCAGCGCCAGGGGTGCCCCTGAAACAAATAGGGCGATCGTTTGTGTAATGCTCAGGACAACAGCTAACGTCACCTGCCCAGCGATATAGCCCTCAAAGTTTTGGGGTAAAGATTGGCGAACTTGGGTATTCCAGGCCAGCGGCAGCCAGCCCAAGATGCCAGCCCAGAGGCTTTCTCCTCGCAAAACTAGAAATACAGCAAAGACAAGGGTTAGGAAAACGTTGACGAGGCTGCTGATGGCGCTTAAGGTCAGGCTAATAAGCTGGCTGGTGAGCGATCGGAGGGTCAAGGAAACTTTTTCAATAAGCTGAGCAATGTTACTGCGTAGATCAATGGGTAGCTGTTGGGCTGCCGCCCAGTCTTCCAAACTGCTTAGCTGCTGCTGCCCCGATTTAATCCAGTCGGGAAGGCGAACAATCAACTCGTTGGCTTGACGTAAAATCAATGGGCCCAGAATGAAGACGAGACCACTCAGAATTAGCGCAAAAATCAAGAACACGAGTCCAACTGCCCATCCTCGCTTAACGCCCATCTGGTGCAAAAAACGGATGGGGTAGTCCAACAAAAAAGAGATCAGGGTAGCAGTGATTAAAATGCTGACGAGGGGCTCTAGCTGCTGCGTTACGATCCACAGCAGCCACCCGTTCAAGAACAGCATTGGAAAAATTAGACCAATGGCAACAACACGAGGAAGTTTAGTCAGGGATTGAAACATGGGATCTGGGGAGGCGGAGCTTAGGGGCGAATATTGCGCTGGAGGTCTGCTAGGGCATCTTCTGATTTTTTGACACCTTCTTCATTATTGCTTTGAGCATACAAATTCCGGGCTTGTTCCAGTCGAGTGATGGCTTCGTCGGTGCGATCGCGCGTGCTTAATGCCATCCCTAAGTAGTAGTGAGCCTCTGGGTCTTCGGGTGCAAGCTCCACCAGTTCTCGAAACGCAACGATCGCCAAGACATCTTTCCGTTCTAAATACAGTTCGCCCAATGCCAGGTGCGCCTCCCTCAAACTAGGCTGCACCGAAACCGCACGTCGATATTGGATCAGCGCCTCGTCTAAGTTGCCTTGAGCTTTGTAAATATCTCCTAGCTGAAGATAAATCAGTCCGTTGCGAGGCTCTAACGTCGCTGCTTTTTGCAAGGCTGCCATGCCTTCGGGCACGTTCCCCGAGTTCAGGAACGCCACGCCCAAGTTAAGAAAGGCACTTCCTTGGCGAGGGGAGAGTTGAACAGCGCGACGTAGGGCTTCTAGGGCTTCGGGGTAGCGCTCTTGCTGAATGTAGGCAGTGCCAATGGATTCCTGGATGCGGGCATCGTTGGGGCGACGAGTAAGAACTTGTTGGTAAGCCGCGATCGCCCCGGCATAGTCTTCTTGCCGAGATAGGACAATTCCTAAACCTAGAAAAGCTTCCACGTAATCGGGCTTAAGTTGGGTGGCTTTGCGGTAAGCATCAGCGGCTCCTGCGTTGTCATTCAGGTTGGCTTTGCTATATCCCAAAGCGTAGTAAAAGTCGGCGTTACGAGCATCAAGCCTGATCGCCTGTTCGTAAGCTTCAACAGCCGCCTGATAGTCGCGCTGTTGGGCTTGTAAATAGCCGATCGCCGAAAAGACCCGGGCGTTATCTGGGGCAAGCGTCGCCGCCTGTTGGTAAGTGGCGATCGCTTCGGAAACCTTGTCTGCTTCGACTAATTCTCGACCTTGACGGATCAAATCATTCAGGCGATCGTCGTCAGATTGATCAGCCTGAGCCAGTAAAAGTGCAATTGGGAGCGCAACCCGTGAAGGCGCAGCAGGAGAAATTTGTGCAGAGGCGACCCTTGCAGTATCTGCAAAGCAGCGCGGTGAAGCCATAGCTGCCAGCCCGCCAAGGATGAAAAGCTGAGCTAGCAAAACGTTCTTATTCACGGTCAACTCCAGGGATGGTACTGTCATCTGGTGACATTTGTTAGACTTTTTAAACTTTGTCTGAACTTTGTTGGTTGGACTTTAACGAAACCCTTACAAACATGTGCGGAGACAACTAATGATTCTATCAACAACCGATGGCATTCAAGGAGCAGTGGTTGAAGAGTACCTTGGAATTGTCACCGCTGAGGTGGTTTATGGCAGCAATGCACTACGAGATTTTTTTGCAGGTATCCGCGATATGATTGGTGGTCGAACGGGTAGCTATGAGCGAGTGTTTGAGCGAGGACATCAAGATGCCCTTGCCGAGCTTGAAAGACGGGCTGATCGGCTGGGGGCAGATGCGGTCATTGGGATTGAGGTTGATACTGGCTCGATCAACGTTGACGCAACGGGGGCATTGTTACTAATTACGGCAACCGGAACTGCTGTACGGCTACAGGCTTTACGTTAAAATCCACCAGGTATTTGAAAGGGCACTATGAAAGTACTGGCTTACCTTTTTTATGGCGATCGCAGAGAGTACCAGTTAGAACTTTTTTTCAGTATCTTTTCGGCGCTCCAGCAGCTTAGAGCAGCAGGGGAACAAGATGACATTGTGATTAGTGTCATTAGCAATCGCCAAGATTTTGATCCTCAGTTGCCGATCGATCATCTCCAATTTTCTGCCGCAGAGTTTGAAGACTGGACGCGATCGCCCCACGGTATCTATAACCATCGGGTTAAAATTCACGCCTTGATTAAGGCGCTCGATCATTACCAGGCACCCGTGGCTCTGATTGATACAGATACGTATTTTACTGCCTCTCCAACCCGCCTATTCGAGCGAATTTCACCCCAGAAAACGGTGATGCATCTGATGGAATTTGCTCATATTATCGACCATCCGCTCTGGCAGCCCATGATCGAAAAAATTAGTGAGGGTCTTGAGATTAGCGGAATTAAGGTTTCGCCTCAGTCCAGCATGTTTAATTCAGGGGTGATTGGCGTTGAACCGAGCCACCGAGAATTGTTGGAGCGGTCTTTGGCAGTCGTGGATGAGTTATATGGGCGATCGCCCATTTTTAATGTCGAGCAGTTTGGGGTCGGAGTCACTCTAAACCAAGCCACCCAGCTTTCAACCAGCGAAGACCTGATCGAACATTATTATGGGTTTGCCAGACGCTTTGTTCACTTACAAACAGCAGGATTATTTCCAGACTTTAGCGCCGACACCCTAGAGAACCTTCTCAAAAGCTCCAGTTCTCCAGTTGTAGGCTATCCGCCCAAAGCTGTATCCGACAAAATCATTACCCGCCTTTTGACAGCCATCAAGCGCTGGACTCCAGAGTATAAATTTGCCCATCTTTGCTACCGAACTGCTTTTTTCTACGCTACCCAAAACCAAGAGTATGCCAATATTTGGGCGGCGATCGCCTTACAAATGGTTCAATCTTTTGAAGGACAAAACGATTTCAGCTTAAAGACAGCCCAGCATGATTTTCCACGCTTCCAAGCAAACAAAATCGCCTTATTAGATTGGCTCGATCCTGCTATTAAGAACAACTGGATAAAACTCTGGGAACCTTCATCCTGACTTGTATGATTCAGGATTAAACAACTCGACAAGCTTCTACATAAGCTGCCTCTTGGCGTTTTCTTTTAGTTTTCAAAGCCTTTCCCATGACCCGATAGTGCCAGGGCGCAGGATGGGTAAGAGAACCTAGAGGTGCCAGCCAGTCTGCAACTTCAGGATGGGTATTTTTTAAGCACTGAATAAACTCTGCCCAAAACCAATGCCACATTGAGTCGTGGTAATGAATAATTTTTGCCGATCGCAGCAGTTCTTCTTGGTAGCATTCTTGATGGCTGCGACTGCTCATAATGTAGTCGTGAGAGTAAGGCAAAGCCCGCCAAGATAGCCCCATGCGAAACATAGAAAGTCCAACGGCAATCTGTTCATGGGCAAAGGCACCTGTGCCAATTTCAGCAGAATTATGATCGATCATCTGAGCATCTAGCATTTGTTCGCACATGTGCAGGTAGTCCTTCGCGTAGCCCGTCGAGCGACGATAGACTAAAATGCCACCGTTCCAATACAGTCTAATTTTTTGATGCTCTTGCTCAGTGGTTACCCAAGGCAGGTCATCTACGTTGATGCCAACCGATCGCCCAATTTCCTGCCAAAAGCGATCGAACGGATCGTCAGCGCCTGCGGTGCCAATATTTTTGTCGGAAGCGCAAGCAAGGAAATCTTCGCCGGGCTGTAAGATTAATTCGCTAGGTTCGCCCACAATCAACAGGTCGCTATCAAGCCAACAAATTGCTTCGGTGGTGCTGTGTTGTTCGGCGGCAAGGAGGGCACTCGGCTTATTAATAAAATTAAACCAAATGTATTGATTGTGAGATTGAAAGCGGAGGTGTTGAACCTGGAGGCGATCGAAAGCTGCTTGAGTGGCGTGGGTAAGCGGCGGCCCAAACCGAGGTGTAACCGCAATCATCGGAGCATTGGCAAATTTTCCGCCCCACCGCCGGAGGCTTTCAATCATGCGGACGGTTTGAACTTCGAGAGGGCCCGATTCGACGCAGCAGACAAAAGTAATAGGATGGGTTCCAGTCACGGTAAATCTCTCAATAAAAACTAAGTAGAATTTGGATGAGCGAAAGGTTGCGATCTCTCTTGAGGAATGAGTGCAAGATTGTCTACACAACTATTTTTTGAACAGGTAACTTCCTAGAGCGGATGTGTCAGAAGTTTTGTTAAAGCGAGTGCAATCATCCTGACGATGATTATAGGTTTCTAAGCTTTAAAATTACGTATGTTTACGCTCAAGCTATGTGAGCGTTGGATGAGGTCATTACTGAATTCTTTCCATTCAAGTAGCTCAACAGATGGCAGTGTGGGCGATCGACCCATGCACTCATCTCAATAAGTTGATTTCTATAGAGAGCCAGATTCAAGCGATCCAATTTACCTCTTTTAGACGACAAAGCAGTTCTTATCGTAGGATCTAGACCTTACTGTTGAAGAGCCATCCCATGTTTGAACGAATTACGCTACCCGATAACATCCTGCCTCCTGTCTCTCCCTACTGCCATGCAGTGCGGGCTGGAGATTTGCTATTTGTAACCGGACAGCTTTCTCAAAATCCAGCGACCGGAGCGGTAGACAGAGGTTCTATTGAAGAGCAAACTCATCAAGTTATGCAAAACTTAAAGCGAGTCTTAGAACACGCTGGAACCTGCTTCGATCGCGTGGTTATGGCACGAGTGTTTATCACCGATTTTCGCTGGCTGCCGATCGTGAATGAGGTTTATGCTACTTATTTTGAGAATGGGCAGTTCCCAGGACGAACCGCGATCGGGGTGACTGCTTTGGCAGGATTTGGGGATGTGGAAATTGACTTGATTGTTTACTGTGGTGAATAAGGAGTTGCGTGAAAATAAAACCCAGTGAGACGTATTGACTTTTCAGCCCCCTAAATCCCCCATTCTGGGGGACTTTGAAAGGTTCGGAAGTCCCCCAGAATGGGGGATTTAGGGGGCGATTCAGGGTGTTATTTAATTGCAACTCCTAAGCGATTTCCAAACCTAGAGGATTTATGGATGCGTCTTGCGTCATTCCTGTCTTTAAGACTCCCAACGACTATCAAGCTTATCGGATTGGCGCAAACGATACCAATCGACTGGCGATCGTGTTTGATCCTGTCATCGCCAATATGTCGTTGACCTATTGCATAGAAATCTTTGATGTAGGCGGAAAAACACTGCCCAATCGTCATCAACTGGCAGTAGAAATGTTCTTCATCCTCAAAGGCGAAGGAGTAGCCAGTTGCGATGGTAAAACAGTGCCCATTTGCTCTGGTGACAGTCTCTTAGTCCCCCCGACTGGCGTTCATATTATTAAAAACACGGGTTCAGAGCGGCTTTATGCTCTCTGCATTATGGTTCCTAACGAGGACTTTGCTGAGTTGATCCGGAGTGGTACCCCGGTTGAACTAGACGCAGAAGATTGGGCAGTCCTGCGGCGCACAACAGCATGAAGCACAGCCTTTCTATGGAAACCCGTGACGGGGTACGCCTAGACGCAGATGTTTACTATCCGGAGTCTTTGAAGCAAACTCTATTAGAGCAGACTACCCACGAATTTCCGGTGCTGCTGATGCGGCAGCCCTATGGCAGAGCAATCGCCTCTACCGTCGTCTATGCCCACCCTACTTGGTACGCGGCTCAAGGCTACATCGTCGTCATTCAAGACGTGCGCGGGCGCGGCTCCTCCGAAGGTAACTTCGATCTATTTGCCCATGAAATTAACGATGGGTTTGATACCGTCCATTGGGCAGCCTCTCTTCCCCAAAGTAACGGACAAGTCGGCATGTATGGATTTTCTTACCAAGGCATGACCCAACTCTACGCTGCCGCCGCCCATCCGCCAGCCCTCAAAACCCTCTGTCCCAGCATGATTGGCTACGACCTCTACCAGGATTGGGCATACGAAGGCGGGGCATTTTGCTACCAACTCAACTTAGGGTGGGCAATCCAACTTGCTGCTGAAACGGCTCGTCGGCAAGGAGATGCAGAGGCTTACCAAGCGCTCTACACTGCTTCCTGCAGCCTGCCTTTATCAGATCCCGTTTGTCCCCATTCAGATCTCCTCCAGCAGTTTGCTCCCGACTCCTTCTACCACGATTGGCTAGCGCATCCTGAACCCGATGATTACTGGAGGCAGCTTTCCCCCCAGGCTTATATGCACCATGTGGATTTGCCGATGCTGCATATTGGCGGTTGGTTTGATGCTTACATGCGGGGCACGCTGCGGTTTTACAAGGAAATGGCAACTCGCAGTTCGCCGCAAGCACTTTGGGTGGGCCCTTGGGCTCATTTGCCGTGGGGGCGGAAGGTGGGGGCGATCGATTATGGATTAGCCGCGAACCGGGGGATCGATCGCCTTCAAATTCGCTGGTTTGATCACTTTCTTAAGGGTAAAGATACAGGCTTACTCGACGAGCCTCGGGTTAATCTGTTTGAAATGGGCAGCAATCAATGGCGAACGTTTGAGCAGTTTCCCGCCGCGCGAACGAAATCTTATTTCTTGGTTACCACAGGGCTAGCAGGAATGGATGAACGGGAAGGAAAGTTGGTTGAGATGCGAGCGTTTAAGTCATTGCCAGCAGAATTGCCAGCAGATACATGGGTGCATGATCCCTGGCGACCTGTCCCGGCGATCGGTGGACATGGAGGGTTTGCAGTGGGAGGGAGCGATCGCACTGCTCTCGATTGCCGCACCGATGTATTGACCTACCAAACCGATCCCTTAACGACAGATTTATCTTTAGCCGGAGAACTTAGCGTATCGCTTTATTGCACTGCCGATGCCCCTAGCTTTGATCTCTGTGCCGTACTATCCGAAGTAAAGACAGACGGGGTTTACAACTTTTCTCAAGGCTATCGACGGATCGATTCTCTTCAACCCCAGGTCGAGATTATCTTACAACCCACTTGCATTTGCATTCCTAAAGGTAGTGCCCTTCGCCTCAGCATTAGCGCTGCTTTTTTTCCAGCTTATGCAGTCAATTCGGGCACCGGGAAGGCAGCAGGCAGAAGTCGATTAATTGATGCCAGAGTCATCACTCTGACATTACAGAGTCGTTCTGAGCAGCCTTCTCAAATATGCCTCTCTCTTTCTGAATTCGACCATTCTATTTAGAGATCGGTTCAATAAATGCTCGATATAAACATTCAAAGAAAACGCAACACAGTTAAATAGTTCTTTGCTAATGCATTGTAGAGCGATCGGGAAAGACCAAAAGTTTAGGAATAAATATCCCGGCGATCGCCCTCCTGGCAGTTTGATAAGAATTTGACACTAGCCCAAATTTATTCTCAAGGAGCTTTAACTCATGTCTATCAAAATAGGCATCAATGGCTTTGGTCGCATTGGCAGACTGGTTTTGCGTGCCGGAATCAAAAATCCCAATCTTGAATTTGTTGGAATTAACGACCTCGTTGCCCCTGATAACCTGGCTTATTTGCTCAAGCACGATTCCACTCAAGGACGATTCAATGGCACTGTAGAAGCAACGACAGAAGGCATTGTAGTCGATGGTCATCTCATTCGCTGCTCCTCGGTGCGCAACCCAGCAGAACTTCCTTGGAGTGCGTTGGGCGTAGATTACGTTGTGGAATCTACGGGGTTATTTACTACATTTGATGCAGCGTTTGGACATATTCAGGCAGGCGCAAAGCGTGTCATTATCAGTGCGCCGACGAAAGATCCCGATCGCGTTCCTACGTTTGTCATTGGGGTGAACCATAGCCAGTTCAATCCTGAAACCGATGCGATCGTTTCTAATGCAAGCTGCACGACCAATTGTCTTGCCCCGATCGCCAAAGTCCTGAACGATAACTTCGGCATTACTGAAGGACTCATGACCACCATCCATGCCATGACTGCCACTCAGCCTACGGTCGATGGCCCCAGCGCCAAAGACTGGCGGGGCGGACGCGGAGCCTCCCAAAACATTATTCCTTCTTCAACAGGAGCCGCTAAAGCGGTGGCACTAGTGTTGCCCGAACTCAAAGGAAAGCTGACGGGCATGGCGTTACGCGTTCCTACCCCCGATGTCTCGGTCGTTGATCTAACCTTCAAGACTGCTAAAGCGACCTGCTACGAAGAAATTTGTGCGGCAATGCAGCAAGCTGCCGAAGGCGAATTAGCAGGAATTTTGGGGTACACCGATGAACAAGTCGTCTCCTGTGATTTTCTAGGCGATCCCCGCTCTAGTATTTTTGATGCAGGGGCCGGAATTGAGTTGAATTCTAATTTCTTTAAGGTGGTGTCTTGGTACGACAACGAGTGGGGCTACTCCTGCCGTGTGGTTGACCTGATGCTGTCGATGGCAGCAAAGGAAGGATTATTAAAAGCTGTAAACTTGATGAGTTCAGCGGTGCGGTAAGCGATCTGATGCTCCTACGGCTTTAAGTATTTAGCTTTAAGTATTTAGCCGTAGGAGTATCAACAACTTGTCTACAAATCTGTTGCTCCACTAAAAACTTGTTGGGCGGGGCCCGTCATATATAGCCGTTGATCGACCTCAGACCATTCAATTTCTAAGCATCCTCCGGGTAATTCGACGGTGGCACGGCGATCGCACAATCCGTTCAAAACTCCAGCCGCCAACGCTGCACAAGCCCCCGTTCCACAGGCTAAGGTAATCCCTGCGCCTCGCTCCCACACCCGCATCTTTAAATAATCGCGGCTGACCACTTCAATAAACTCTGTATTGATCTTTTGAGGAAAAGCAGGATGCTGCTCAAACTGCGACCCGATCGCCTCTAGCGGAACTTCTGCCACATTAGCGACAAACGTAATGCAGTGAGGATTGCCCATGCTGACACAGGTGACCTGCCAAGATTTCCCAGCCACTTCTATAGGCTGATTCACGACCTGCTGGTCAGCGGCTACCAGAGTTGTGGGGATTTCTGCTGCTATTAGACGCGGTAAACCCATGTCTACCGTCACTTGTCCATTTGCTTCTAGTTTGGGAATCATTACCCCAGCGAGGGTATGAATCCGATAGACTTCTTTGGCATTTTCTCCTTCTAAGTCGGCAATGAAGCGCGCCAAACACCGAATGCCGTTGCCACACATTTCTGGCTCAGAACCATCAGAGTTGAAAATGCGCATGGTGTAGTCGCTGCCTGCTTGACCCGGCAACGCAAAGATCACGCCGTCAGCGCCAATCCCAAAATGGCGATCGCACCACAAAATCGCTTGCTTTGGTGTGATCATGGGCTCTAACTGTTGCCGATTGTCCACCAAAATAAAGTCGTTGCCCAAGCCGTGATATTTGACGAATGAAATCATAAGTGGAATTTTTCCAGTCTAATTTGGGTTTTATGAGGGGATAGATGCAAATCTTAGAATAGCGTTTACCATTTATCCTTGACATCCCTATCCCTTACTCTCCGACCTATGGCGAATGAACTAGAAACCGGACTCCCCAGCATCAGACAAATCCAAACGCTCATTCGGGAAGACAAAGAAGTCGAAATAAAGCTTTTGACCAATGATTTAATAACGGGAAAAATTCGCTGGCAAGACAATAACTGCATTTGCCTGGTCGATCATTATGATCAACCCACCGTGATTTGGATACAGGCGATCGCGTATATGAAGCCTAAAGGATAATCTAAAACCATAGCATCCCCATAAAGAACCCCGCGATGGCTTTGCTATCACGGGGTTCTTTGACTTAGAAATCGGAGATTAAGAAATTGGAGATTACGAGATTATCTAATCTTCCTCATCCATATCATCGTCATCCACATCAGGCGACGCGTAATCATCTTCCTCATCATCAATTAAAGCCTCAGCCTTGCCGAAGCTAGCGCCAAAATCACCGAGGGGTTCTACAACAGGAGTCGCGCGGAACGGAGTTGGGAAGACATCAAAGCCGCCATCTCGCTCATAAGAACGAGCAGTGCGATCGTCTAACACCACATCTGTCATCAGGTCTAGCTCATCCTCAAACGATGAACCATCGTAGATAGGGTCAATCTCAACGCTTGCCGTTTCCTCATAAGCATTAAAGCCCGTCCCTGCCGGAATCAATCGTCCAATAATGACGTTCTCTTTCAAACCGCGCAACCAGTCCGACTTACCCTCAATAGCAGCCTCAGTTAAGACTCGAGTCGTTTCTTGGAAACTGGCAGCCGAGATGAAGCTGTCGGTATTCAATGAAGCTTTAGTGATGCCTAACAGCACAGGCGTATACTCTGCTGGAGCGCCGCCCGTAATAGACATGGCTTCATTCACCTGTTCAATCTGGCGCAGTTCTACCAACTCTCCGGGCAGCATGGTAGTGTCGCCGCCATCATCAATTCTGCCCTTAGAGGTCATCTGCCGCACAATCACCTCAATGTGTTTGTCGGAGATCTCGATACCCTGAGACTGATACACCGACTGGACTTCATTAACCAAGAAGGTTTGTACTTCTTGGAGGCTCTTCATCGAAGAATCGTGAATACCCAAGGTTTCGCGGTGTAGTTCAAAGAATAGCTCCAGAATTTCGTGGGGGTTGGCAGGGCCATCAGTGAGGGGTTCGCCCGACTTCACCTCAGCCCCATCAATCACCAGAAGGTTTTGACCTGGACCCAGAGGATAATCGGTGATGACACCGTCCTTTTCAATGACTTTGATATCTACCGAATCATCGTCGTTGTAGACGACCTGAGCTTGTCCAGCCCGACGTGCCAGAATACAAGCTTCCTTGGGCTTACGAGCCTCCAGCAATTCCTCAATTCTAGGTAGACCCTGAATAATGTCTCCGGTTTTTGCTCGTTCAAACACCAACAGCACCAAGTTGTCCCCCCGTTGAACGAGGTCACCATCATCAATGTGCAAGACTGCACCATTCGATACGCGATAAGGACGAGCCGTTCGCACAGTGACTTGGCTGCCTTCTACAGCAACGACCTGACCTGATTCTTCTAGCGTGACTCCACTCGCCAGCTTGCTACCCGAGACTAAAAGATCGCCCACCTTAACAAGGGGTTCTTTTGAGCCCGTATTGAGGGTCACGAGGTCGGAAGCTCGTACAACCAGTAAACGGCGAACCGATTCACTACCCAGTCGCAGTCCTCGTACTTCTCCAGCTTCTTTAGACAAAATTTCAGTCCGGGCTATGACTGCGCCAGGAGAAATTTGGTCGCCATCTGCAACTAGCAGACGAGTTGTTGTGCTGCCTTGAGTTTGATCAGCGGCAATGTCACGTCGGATCACCAGAGATTCAAGGATGACGAGCTGTAAACGCATGACCTCTGGATCGGTTTCGTCTGCCATTAGCTCAATGTCAGCGGCGAGTTGGGGCGTGTCTTTGTCAACTTCTAGAACAAGCTGAGTGCGAATTAGCTCCAGTCCATCGACTGATTTAACACGCTCTCCATCTTTGTAAGAAATGCGCTGCACAGCCCGTAGTTGGATCGATCGCCCGACTTCTTCGCTGGTAGAAGTTTGGCTAGGAATCGAAGGCTCGTTAGGGACATTGAACTCCGTCACAGGACGCAGCAGCAGCGCGGGCCCTTCTGGCGACTCAATGTACTCCATGTACCGCATTTCAGTCACCGCTAGCCCAGGAATTGCCTCTTCTCCGGGGTTAATAATGGTGCCATTTTTTGCGATCACTGCCTCAGGGTTATCGGCTAGGTGTAGTTCACCCGGCTTAATCACGATCTCCCGCAGAATGTCGTTTTTCTGGGTCACTTCGACCACACCACTAGTTTGACAGAAGATATCTTTGACTACTTCTGTTCCGGCTTCAACGTATTGACCGTCTTCTACCACCAGTAGTGAAATATCTTTGTTAACTTCGTGGGTTTCTTCAGGAATCCATAGCAGAGTACCGCCTTGCACCACTTCGTAGCCCAGCTTTGCTTTGCCGCGTTTAGCAACGTCTACGCCAGAGTATTTAATGATGCCGCCTGTCTGTGTACGGTAGCGGTTGTCAATCAGTTCAGCGACGACCTGACCGCTCGTAACCTTCGTGCCAGGAGTAGCAATCAAGGAAAAACGCTGACCGTTTTGAGTTTCAATCAGGTAATGCTCACGCCCCTGAAAACTTTCGGCAATGACCTGGGCTTGGTCAAGGACAACGGAAGCCGTAATGATTTCAATTTCCCGACCGCCTTTGCCCTCGCTGTCTTGAGGAATTCGGACAACGCCGCCGTTTTCAGTCACTAGTTTGGTTTGGGCAAGGATGCTATTTGCTTCAATGCGATCGCCATTTTTTACATTGGGCTCAGCCCCAGGCAGCAGGTTATATACCTCGCCTGAGAGAATCCAAATTAAGCCGCCTCTCTGAGCAATTCGAGTCGTGTTGCCTTGACGGTCTTTCTTTTCTTCGGGCACCACCTCAGCAAACAGAATCTCGCCTGCCAGGTCTGAAGCAACATCTTTAGTTGCTTTTTCAGTCACCTTGCGAGTCCGGCTGGCAGCTGGCATCTCTGCAATGACGTGACCGATTTTGACGTGGGAACCTTCAGGAGAGAATAAAATAGAACCGGGAGGAAGCGTAGATTTCTCTTTGCGATCGCCCGCTTCCAAGGTTACATCTATCGTCACCTCAGTAATTAGCGCTTCTTGTCCGTGGCTAGTTCTAAAGGCGCGCGATCGGAATTGCTTGGGCTTGGTACGCACCGTGCCATCAAAAGCAGCCCGAATTTGGGGCACCACTTCACCCGTAAACGTACCGCCCGTGTGGAACGTCCGCATCGTGAGTTGAGTGCCGGGTTCGCCGATCGACTGTGCCGCGATAATGCCAACCGCTTCCCCTAAATCGACCACCGAGGCATGGGCAAGGCTCCAGCCGTAGCAGGTTTGACAGACGGATCGAGTCGCCTCACAGGTGAGGGGCGATCGGGCATACACCATTTCAACCTTAGCCTTGCCAACAGCTTGAGCCATATCATCTGAGATCGGCTGGTTCCGCTCAACAATGACTTCTCCGGTTTCAGGATGCAGTACCGGACGAGCCGCCACCCGACCCAGCAACCGATCTTTGAGAGGAATTAACACCCGCTCACCGTCCGTCATTGCCACAACTGGAATACCGCGATCGGTGCCGCAGTCAATTTCCCGAATAATCACGTCTTGAGAAACGTCTACCAAACGGCGGGTTAAGTAGCCAGAGTCAGCGGTTCGCAGCGCCGTATCAACCAAGCCCTTGCGCGCGCCGTAAGACGAAATAATGTATTCCGTGACGGTCAATCCTTCCCGGAAGTTGGTTTTGATTGGCAAGTCAATAATTTCCCCTTGCGGATTCGCCATCAAGCCCCGCATTCCCACCAACTGCCGAACCTGGGAAATATTTCCCCGCGCTCCAGAGAACGCCATCATGTAAATAGAGTTGAGCGGGTCATTCGATTCAAAGTGGCGCACCACTTCGTCTTTAAGTTCCTCGCTGGTACCGTTCCAGGTGTCAATAACCTTTTGGAAACGCTCTACTTCTGTAATTTCGCCCCGAATGTAGCGCTCTTCAGTATCTTTAATCTGCTCTTCAGCCGCTTCCAAAAGCTGCTTTTTGCTGGGCGGCACTTGCAGGTCGTCGATACTGATCGAAACCCCGGCACGAGTCGCAAATTTGAAGCCAAGATCCTTGAGTTCGTCTGCCATGACAGCGGTTCTGGCGGTGCCGTAGTGGGTAAACGCCCAGGCAATCAGCTTTCGGAGTTGCCCTTTGCTCACCACTCGGTTCCGAAAAATCATTTTTGGATCAGACTTCTGGGTTAAATTTTGCTCTACCATTACTTTCCTCTTGCCCCTCAAATCATTTGGAAATTGCAGGGCGATCTGGCGATCGCCCAAACGAAAATTGATTCCTAACCTCTACCCCATCCTGACTTACCCCATTAGGGACTCTTGAATCGCCTTGTTGTAAATAATCCGTCCTGCCGTTGTTTTGACGTACTGCGAAATCCGGTTGCCATTGGCATCTTCCCGAATCCGACGATACTTATAGAGCTTTGTGACTGTTCCATCTGCCCCCGGATCTTCTTGCAAAACCTCGGCATCGGCTTCATCGCCTTCAACTTCGCCCTCAAACCGCACCCAAATGTAGGAGTGAATATCGACCTGTTTCTGGTCGTATGCCACAATTACGTCCTCCATGTTAGAAAAGTACTTACCTGCTCCCAACGTTGCCTTAGGGTTTTCAACGGTTAGGTAATAGCAGCCCAGAACCATATCTTGGCTAGGGGTGACGATCGGTCTACCTGTGGCTGGCGAAAGAATGTTGTTCGATGCCAACATCAATAGCCTTGCCTCAGCCTGAGATTCCAGAGAGAGAGGCACGTGAACCGCCATTTGGTCACCGTCAAAGTCGGCGTTGAATGCCGGACAGACGAGCGGGTGAATTTGGATGGCGCGTCCTTCGACCAAAATGGGTTCAAAGGCTTGAATGCCCAAACGGTGGAGCGTTGGTGCCCGGTTCAACATCACTGGGTGCCCTTCGATCACCTCGTCCAGTACGTCCCAAATTTGAGGGTCGTTGCGCTGAATCAGTTTCTTCGCCGCTTTGATGTTGTTGACCAAGCCTTGTCGAATCAAGCGGTGAATCACAAAGGGTTGGAATAGCTCGATCGCCATTTCTCTAGGCAAACCGCACTGGTGAATCTTCAGTTTCGGTCCAACCACAATGACCGATCGCCCTGAATAGTCCACCCGCTTACCCAGAAGGTTCTGCCGGAATCGTCCTTGCTTCCCTTCAATAATGTCGGAGAGAGACTTGAGCGGGCGATTGTTCGCACCCACCACTGTCCGACCGCGCCGACCGTTATCAATCAAGGCATCCACGGCTTCCTGAAGCATCCGTTTTTCGTTACGGACGATGATTTCAGGGGCGAGAATTTCTTGAAGTCGGGCAAGACGGTTGTTGCGGTTGATGACGCGACGGTAAAGATCGTTTAAGTCAGAAGTCGCAAAGCGTCCACCATCAAGCTGTACCATTGGGCGCAGATCGGGCGGAATCACAGGGATATATTCCAGAATCATCCACGAGGGGAGCGATCGCGTGGCAATAAAGTTGTCAATTACCCGCAGGCGCTTGATGTACTTAGCTCGCTTTTGCCCCTTTGAGGTAAGGATATCTTCCCGCAGCTTCTCAGCCGTGTTTTCCAGTTCCAAATCTTGCAGCAAACGTTGCAGCGCTTCCGCCCCAATGCCCACCTCAATACCGACAAGCTGAGAATCTTCCCCGTAAAGCTGGTCTTCAATTTCAATCCACTGATCTTCGGTCAGCAATTGCTTATAGGTCAGGTTCTCGGCGTTCCCCGCATTCAGCACCACATAGGAGTTAAAGTAAACAATTTGCTCAACATCCCGCAAAGGCATATCTAGCAAAATTGCCATGTAGCTCGGAATCCCTTTGAGATACCAAACGTGCGCCACTGGAGCCGCCAGCTTGATGTAGCCCATCCGATGCCGCCGCACGCGAGACTCTGTGACCTCAACGCCACAGCGCTCACACACAATGCCGCGATGTCTCACTCTCTTATACTTACCGCAATGGCATTCCCAATCTTTTGCAGGTCCAAAAATTCGCTCGCAAAACAGACCATCCATTTCCGGCTTTAGCGTCCGGTAGTTGATAGTTTCCGGCTTGGTGACTTCGCCGACGACCATGCCGTTCGGTAGCGTCCGCTCTCCCCACTGACGAATTCGTTCGGGAGATGCCAGACCAATTTTGACGTAGTCAAACCGCTGTTCTAGCTTTGGCATCGCTGATTACTTCCTTATTTACGTGGCAATTTGAATAAATTGAGGAATGGAGTCGTTCATACCTAGATGGCAGAACGCTCCACTTCTCCAGACTTAGCGCTCTCCTTCAGCCCCTTCCATTTCTTCCGTGGAGATGGATTCGTAGGTGGGGCGCGATGGCGTGCGGCGAGTGCCGACATCTGCCATCAAGTCCACCTCAATATCACGGCTAGTTCCGTCTTCCTGGGTTTGCAACTTGTGAGCAGCAATGTCTAAACAAAGCGACTGTAGCTCTCGCATTAAGACCTTAAAGGACTCGGGAGTTCCCGGTCGAGGAATCGCCTTGCCTTTAACGATCGCATTCAGCGCTTCATTACGCCCCTGCATATCGTCGGACTTAACCGTAAGTAGCTCTTGAAGAATATAGGCGCACCCAAAGGCTTCTAATGCCCAAACTTCCATTTCTCCAAATCGCTGTCCGCCTTGCTGAGCCTTGCCTCCCAACGGCTGTTGAGTGACCAAGGAGTAAGGACCCGTAGAGCGAGCATGAATTTTGTCGTCTACCAGGTGAACCAGTTTCAACATATAGGCTTTACCCACTGTGACATCGCGATCGAAGGCTTCTCCACTACGACCATCAAATACCTTGATCTTGCCTGCGTTGTTGGGGTTGAACACCCAATCTTGTCCTACTTTTTCGCGCGCCTCCATCATCTTGCCGTGAGTGGTTAAGCGCGAAGCTTCCTCTCCGTACATTTCATCAAAGGGAATCATCTTGAAACGTACGTCCAGATTGTGTCCAGCCCAGCCTAACAAGCACTCAAACACCTGACCCACATTCATCCGAGAAGGCACACCCAGAGGGTTAAGAACAATATCAAGGGGAGTTCCATCGGGCAAGTAAGGCATGTCTTCCTGCGGCAGAATCCGGGAAATAATACCCTTGTTGCCATGACGACCCGCCATCTTGTCGCCCACCTGGATCTTCCGTTTTTGCGCTACGTAGACTCGCACCACCATGTTGGCACCCGGAGGTAGTTCATCACCCTGCTCACGGGTAAAGACGCGCACATCTACCACCCGACCTTTTTCACCGTTAGGAACGCGCAAAGAGTTATCCCGCACATCTCTGGCTTTTTCACCAAAGATTGCCCGCAGTAGCTTCTCTTCAGGAGGCTGATCTGACTCGCCTTTAGGCGTAACCTTACCGACTAAAATATCGCCTGAATCAGTCCATGCTCCAATCCGGATGATGCCAGTTTCGTCTAATTGACGTAGCGCATCTTCCCCAACGTTGGGAATTTCACGAGTGATTTCTTCAGGTCCTAGCTTGGTTTGACGTGCCTCAATCTCATACTTTTCAATGTGGATGGAGGTGTAAACGTCGTCAGAAACCAGGCGTTCGCTGATGAGAATTGCGTCCTCGTAGTTGTAACCCTCCCAAGGCATATAGGCGACCAAGACGTTTTGCCCTAATGCCAACTCGCCGCCTTCGGTAGCCGATCCGTCAGCCAAGATTTGACCTGCGACGACGCGATCGCCCGAAAACACGATAGGGCGCTGGTTCAAACAGGTATCTTGGTTCGATCGCTGATACTTCTGCAACAGATACTCAATCTCATGACCTGTAGGAGGGCGCACCCGAATCCGGTTGGCATCGACATGGGTCACGTCCCCATCAGTGCGGCTAACAATGACCATTCCAGAGTCTCTTGCCGCTTGCGCTTCTAAGCCTGTGCCCACCAAAGGACGCTCAGGATGCAGCAAGGGTACTGCCTGACGCTGCATGTTCGATCCCATCAAAGCCCGGTTCGCGTCGTCATGCTCCAAAAATGGAATCAAAGATGTTGCTACCGAAATAATTTGCACCGGGGAAACTGCCACATAGTCAACCTCAGCAGGCGTGGTAGTGGTGAATTCTTGGCGATACCGGACGGGCACTTGTTCACCCAAAATAAATCCGTTTTCGTCCATAGTCACGTCACCCGCTGCCACCCGCAGGTCATCTTCTTCATCCGCAGTCATATATAGAGGAGCCTGATCTTTCAAAGCTCGTCCGTTATCGACTGGAAAGAAAGGCGTTTCGATGAAGCCGTAAGCATTGACTCGCGCGTGGGTCGCTAGAGAGCCAATCAAGCCCGCGTTAGGACCTTCAGGCGTTTCAATTGGGCAAATCCGACCATAGTGAGAAGGGTGAATATCGCGTACTGCGAAACCTGCACGCTCACGAGTCAAACCACCTGGGCCCAAGGCGCTAAGACGGCGCTTGTGGGTTAGCTCTGCCAGGGGATTGGTTTGATCCATGAACTGAGAAAGCTGGGAGGAGCCGAAGAACTCCTTAATGGCTGCCACAAGGGGCTTGGGGTTAACCAAAGAAGCCGGAGTCAAAGAATCGGCATCTGAGACGGTCATCCGTTCCCGAATAATTCGCTCCAAACGGTTCAAGCCGACTCGGACTTGGTTTTGTAACAGTTCACCGACCGAGCGAACGCGACGATTGCCCAAGTGGTCAATGTCGTCAATGCTGCCAACATCAAACTCCAGGTTAATTAAGTAGTCGATCGCCGCCAAAATATCAGGAGCAGTCAACACCCGCGTCGTTTCAGGAACAGTTAACCGCAGTTTTTTGTTGAGCTTGTAGCGCCCCACCTTACCCAAGTCATAGCGCTTAGGGTCAAAGAACCGAGAATCTAGAAGTTGCTGCCCACCCGAAACCGTTGGCGGCTCACCCGGACGCAGTTTCCGGTAAAGCTCCATCAAGGCTTCTTCTTCGTTGAACTGACCTTCTTTTTCAATAGTCTTCTGGAAGTATTCAGGGTGACGCAAGGAGTCGAAAATTTCGCCATCGCTTAACCCCAACGACTTCAGCAATACTTGGGCAGAGAGTTTACGGGTTTTATCGATCCGCACCCAAACTAGGTCGTTCTTATCCGTTTCAAACTTCAGCCACGCGCCTCGGTTAGGAATCAGGCTGGCATTGAAGGCGCTGCGTCCGTTCTTGTCGATTTCCTTTTTGTAATAAACGCCGGGACTCCGGACGATCTGGTTGACGATGACTCGTTCTGCGCCGTTAATAATGAATGTGCCTCGATCGGTCATTAAGGGCAAATCGCCAATAAAGACCTCTTGCTCTTTGATTTCTCCAGTTTCCTTATTAATCAACCGAGTGGGCACATACATTTGCACGGCGTAGGTGCTGTCCCGACGCTTGGCTTCATCAACGTCGTACTTAGGTCGTCTCAACCGATACTCCTTACCCAGGAAGTGAAGCTCGAGCTTGCCTGTGTAGTCAGTAATAGGGGAGAAGCTTTCTAACTCTTCAATCAAACCTTCATCCAAGAACCAGCGAAAACTCGCCCGCTGAATTTCTACAAGGTCTGGTAGGGTAAAAACGGGTGCAGATTGGGCTAGGTTACTCATGCGGCTCCTCAGGTGGTTCAGTCTTAGGGCAAGTCCCTCAAGGCTGATGGGTCTTAATTAACAAATATCAACACAAAACGTCAGTCTCCAGAGAAGGGTGAAGACTGAGAAGAATCTAGCTGTATCTCGAAAGTTGAGTCGAGACGAAGCAGAATTTCAGGGGAGATTTCAATATTTAATGTTAAGGGCTAGGGTGATTTTAGAGCAGAGTGAGCATAACGCAGAAGAGGACTCATGTCAATAATTATGACGTATATTCTCTTTTTCGTGTGTTGCTTAAGAAATTTCTACAAAGTGTGTTTCGGTCGATCTAGATTGATCGGTGGCTGGCAATTGGAACAGTAAGCAAGCGTTAGCGGTGGTTTGAGCGGCGATCGCCTCCACTTCAACCCCTCGCAGCCGCGCCACTTGTTCCGCTACATATTTAACGTATGCGGGCTGATTGCGCCGTTCACCTCGCTTGGGCACAGGTGCCAAAAACGGACAGTCGGTTTCAATCAAAAGGCGATCGTTGGGAACCAACTGGGCTGATTCATGCACCTGAGTCGCATTCTTAAACGTGACAATGCCACTAAAGCTAATGTAAAACCCCAAGTCAAGAAACCATTGCGTCTCCTCCGGAGTGCCGCTCCAGCAGTGCATCACACCTTGCACAATCCCATGCTCTTTCCAGAAACCTTTAATCAGCTTCGCCATTGCCTCTGCTGCATCTCGACAATGAATGATCACAGGCAAACTAAGCTGACGAGCAACCTTAAGCTGTGCCCAAAACGCCTGTTCCTGAAGTTCTTGGTTGTCTGCCTTATAAAAGTCCAACCCCATTTCACCGATCGCCACCACCCGAGCATCAGACTGAGCGAGTGCCAAAATTTGGCTGGCTGAGTCTGGTGTCCACTGATCCACATCCAGCGGATGTAGCCCCACTGCAAAAAATAGTTCTGGGAACCGATCTGCTAAGGCTTGAATCTGCTCAAACTCGGAAGGCGTGACGCAAGAGTGAACCAAGCGTACTACTCCTGCATCTCGCCAGTTTTGAGCCACAGCATCTAGGTCGGGCTGAAAGCTATCAAAGTTAATATGAACGTGGGTGTCGATTAGCTGCATGAGGGGGTCAAATTATACAGGAATCAACACAAGAACAAGGAGAAAGACGAAAGGCTAGGACGCTGAAGCTTCCTGAGCTTTCAGCGCTCTAGCAAGGCGTGCTTTTTTGCGGGCACCCGTGTTGGGATGAATCACACCTCGCTTGACCGCGCGATCGATTTTGCTAAAAGCAACAGACATGGAGGTTTCAACAGCCTGCTGAGCTTCAGGAGACGGATTTGCCTGATGAGCGCTCATCGCAGCCAGGGACTTTTTCATCAGCGTTCTAACCGCCGACTTATAGGATTTATTCCGAAGACGATTGCGTTCTGCAATGTCAACGCGTTTGATCGCAGATTTAATATTTGCCACAATTAATGCTTTTGGGGATAGTTCTTTCAGCGATCAACTATCATAGCGGACAACCTGAACTAAAAGCTAGCAAACTTTATATTCGTCCAATCTCTACTCTTGCAACTCATCCTTCAACTTCCTTAAAATCCAGTTAAGCTATAAGGAATCGTGCTGGAGCTAGTTTGCTTTTCTGAATATATTTTTCTCAATATACATTCCGAATATGCCTAGTTGTTTGGCAAGTTTTTAAGAATCTAGAGTCATCCGTTCTACCCCAACGAGGCGATGCTGCGAATTATTACTCAGCGAGCTGAGGCACTAACCGAACTGCACCGAATCTGCGATCGCACCCACGACGACCAGGTTGTCCATAAAGAGGCAACAGTCCGCGAAGTGCTCCAATCTGTCAAACGGCAAGGAAATCGGGCAGTCCTCCATTACACTGAAGAATACGACCAAGTTCAGTTGAAAGCCGAAGAACTGCGGGTTAGTGGTTCTGAGCTAGATGCAGCATATCAGCAGGTTTCTAAGGAGCTACTGGGTGCGATTCGACTGGCTTGTCGGCAGGTAGAAGCATTCCACCGCCAGCGAGTGCCCAAAAGCTGGGTTCATTTTGGTGAAGATGAAGTGGTTCTGGGCAAGCGTTATACGCCTGTGGACAAAGCTGGACTTTATATTCCGGGTGGGCGGGCGGCTTACCCCAGTACAGTCATCATGAATGCTATCCCAGCTAGGGTGGCAAAGGTGCCGCGCATCGTGATTACGACACCGCCCACGGCTGATAAGACCATTAATCCGGCGGTACTGGTGGCGGCACAAGAAGCAGGGGTTCAGGAAATTTATCGGGTGGGGGGCGCACAAGCGATCGCTGCTCTTGCCTATGGCACTGAAACAATCCCGAAGGTGGATGTAATCACAGGGCCTGGCAATATTTACGTCACTCTCGCTAAGAAGCTAGTCTATGGCACAGTAGGCATTGATTCGTTGGCAGGGCCCTCAGAAGTGCTAATTATTGCCGATTCTGCTGCTAATCCTATCCATGTTGCAGTAGATTTGCTGGCGCAGGCAGAGCATGACCCAATGGCAGCGGCAATTTTGCTGACAACAGATGCAGATTTAGCAATTCAGGTGGTGGCTGAGGTCAAACAGCAGCTGATTAACCATCCTCGTAAAATTTTGACCGAGAAGGCGATCGCCCATTACGGTTTAGTCGTTGTGGTTGATTCTCTAAAGACCGCTGCTGAACTCTCGAACGAATTTGCTCCTGAACATTTAGAGCTAGAAGTCGAAGATCCTTGGAGCCTACTAGAACAGATCCGGCACGCTGGAGCAATTTTCTTAGGGAACTCTACGCCTGAAGCCGTGGGGGATTACTTGGCTGGTCCTAACCACACGCTGCCTACGTCAGGCTCAGCGCGCTATGCCTCGCCGCTGGGGGTAGAGACGTTTATGAAGCACTCTAGTTTGATTCAGTACTCCGATGTGGCGCTGCAAAAAATGGCAGGGGCGATCGAGCTTTTGGCGACAGCCGAAGGCTTATCTTCCCACGCAGATTCTGTCAGGCTAAGAACTCAGGAGGAAGAGCCTTAATATAGGAAAAGTCTCTATGAGGAAAATCCACTGTGCTGAAAAAGATTTTGGTGGCTTTGGATAGCTCTGACCTTTCGGAACTGGTGGTTCAAACCTTGCTGCAATTTCAGCTTCAACCTCAAACTGAAATCATTATTGCCCATGTTGTTTTCAACGCAGGCAACAACCCTGATATTGCTGCCGATCGCCCTCAAGTCGAAACAGAGTCGATTTCCCACGAGGCTTTGGTCAAGCTCCAGGCATATCAGGCAGTTTTGCCATGTAAAAGCGAACTAGAAATCGTCACAGGCGATCCGGCTGAAGAAATTACTCGCCTCGCCAATATCCACAAGGTTGACATGATTGTGATTGGCAGTCGAGGGCTGACGGGAATGAGCCGGATTTTACAAGGTTCGGTGAGTGGTCAGGTTGCTGAAGAAGCCCATTGTTCAGTGCTGATCGTTAAACCCTTCACTTAAACCCTTAAGCGATCGCCATTGATTCTAAGACACCTTTGAAAACGCTTAGCCCCTCGGTGTTACCCAGCATTAGGTCGGCAGCGCGTTCGGGGTGAGGCATCATGCCCATAACGTTGCCGCGACGGTTGCAGATGCCAGCAATGTTGTTGAGGGAGCCATTCGGGTTTCCGGCAGGACTAATCTCGCCAGTGGGCGTACAGTAGCGAAAGAGAATTTGATGATGGCTTTCTAAATCTGCCAAGGTTTCGGCATCGGCGTAGTAGTTGCCTTCTCCATGGGCGATCGGTAGCGTAACAATCTGTCCTGGCTGGTAGCTCTGTGTCCAGGGAGAGTCTGTGCGCTCGACGCGGAGAGGAACGCGATCGCAGACAAAGTGCAAGTCTCGATTACGCATCAGTGCGCCTGGGAGCAAGCCTGCTTCTGTAAGGACTTGGAACCCGTTGCAGATGCCCATCACCAGCTTGCCTTGTTCAGCATGTTGAACAGTAGCTTGCAAGGCAGGAGAAAAGCGAGCGATCGCGCCGCAGCGAAGATAGTCGCCGTAGCTAAAGCCACCCGGAATAATCACCACGTCCAAGTCGGAGAGATCACTCTCTTCATGCCAGACCATGCGCGTTGGCTGATGCAGGAGATCGCGGACGACCATCGCAATGTCGCGATCGCAGTTTGAGCCTGGGAAGACGATGACACCGAATTTCATGGGAGGTTCCTATGGGCTAATGCTTTTTAGAATAGCGCCTCGGTTGTCTGACCGGGCAGGGGTGGAGATGATTAGGGGGTTGGGTTGCTGTCAGCAATAATCGATCGGATGCCCTCCATTGTGGCAGGAATAGCGCGGGGATCCATGAACATGACTTTGCTGCTGGCGCTGGCACCAATTTTGCTACCCATGTCGAGGTAGTTTTGCGCCATCAGAAACTGGAGAGCTTCGCGGGCGTTGGGGTCAACCTGAAGAGTTTTGGCAATAATTTGGAGAGCCTCGGCAGTAGCTTGAGCTTTCAAAACTTGCTCCTGACGTGCGGCTTGGGCACGAAGGACAGTCGCTTTTTGCTCAGCTTCGGCACTCATAATGACCGACTTTTGCTGAGCCTCAGCATTCAGAACTTGGGCATCCGCTTTTCCTCTAGCGCTGTTGACGGCAGATTCGCGTTCACCTTCAGAGGTGAGAATAGCGGCTCGTTTGCGGCGCTCAGCAGACATTTGTAGCTCCATGGCTTCTTGCACAGCCTTAGAGGGAATGATGTCACGAAGTTCAACGCGAGTCACTTTTACGCCCCAGGGGTCGGTGGCAACATCCAGTTCACGCAGCAGGAGTTCGTTAATTTCAGAACGGGCAGTAAAGGTTTCATCAAGTTCTAGCTGACCCATCTCAGCACGAATTTGGGTCAAAATCACGTTGATCATTGCAGACTGAATATCTTGCACTTTGTAGTAAGCCTTTTCCATATCAACAATGCGCCAATAGACGACGGCATCGACAGAGATAGAAACGTTGTCCCGAGTAATGCAGGATTGGGGAGGAATATCGATGACTTTCTCGCGGATGGTTTCCTGATAAGCAATGCGATCGACAAACGGAAACGTAAAGTTTAGCCCTGGTGAAAGTTTTTTATTGTAACTGCCCAGTCGCTCCACTAGCGCTTCGTTGCCCTGATTAACGATTCTGACCGATCCTGCTAAGCCGGCTCCGCCTAGAGCGACAATAATGAATGCAAAAAATCCTTCCATGTTAACCTCTAGCTGTGTTTAAGACTGGCTGTATTTAGGAATTGTTTCAAGAATGTAGTAATTTAAGAATGCAGTAAGTTTTCGGGCATAACGATGAGGGTCGTTCCTCGGCGCTCTATCACGTAAACCTTTTGATTGGCGGCGATCGCCATTTCTTCATCAGCGCACCGCCCTTGCCAGGAGTTCCCTTCATACAACACTCGTCCTGTTTGTCCTGGCAAAATTCCCGTCAAAGTCCTGGCTTCTTTAGAATCATCAATAGTTCGGTTTTGGGGTTTGGGCAGAAAGCGACGCAGTAAAAGCGTCAAGCTAATCGACAGTGCCAGCCAAACACCCACCTGAATTCCTACGGATGGAATGAATCGAGCCAGGATCGCGACAAGGATGGCACTCATTCCCATTGTCAGTTCGATAAATGCAGTAGGGAAAACAAATTCCAACGCACAGAGGGCAATACCTGCAATGAGCCAGAGAAAGGGGAGGGTCATGAGAGAGGATGGGGAAAGAGCTAAGGAAATTAAGAGAGCCAAACTGAGGGCGATCGCAAATAATACGGGCATTCTGACGCACTTCCAGGGTCAGGGTTCCCAAACTAACTGCCTAAGACATCATGCCTAATCATGGTTGTAGGCTAACAAAGATTGATTAAGGACGAACTAAAGGTAAACAATCATTAAGTTTCAGGTTCGATTCAGAGCGAAATAGATTTTGAGCCTTAAGTTTTGAGTCTCTCTGATCTTTAAAGCCCATAAGTTTAGAAGCCCATAAATTTAGAAGCCCACAAGTTTAGAAGCCCCAAGTTTAACTTTCAGGGTTAATCTTTATAACTAATTGAGTTCAGCGCCCTAGAACCCATGACAAACGATCGTCCTATCCGTCCGCCATCGCCCACGCTAGATTCTCCGGTTAGTCCACCTTTGTATATGCAGTGTTCTAATTTGGGGTGTCTCTATCCTAATAATGTTTTGGGGAAGCGGGTCTGCGATCGCTGCCAAGCTCCGTTAGAGTACCGCTACTTATGGGCGATCGGCGAATCTGTGACGCAAATTCCAGCAGGCGAATTAGTTAGCGATCGCTACGTCGTCATGGGTTCAAATATTTGGCTAGAAACAAAGCCGACTCAAGCTCCCGATATTCCCATCTTTCCCGATGGAGTACAGCCCTACCTCCAGCTTTATCCACATCAACTCCATGTGCCAGGCATGTATGGCTTTTGCATTTTGGCACAAGATCCCATCTTCCTTTTAAACAACGTTCCTGTTGATGCCTCAGGAAAACTCTATTCTGCCCTTGCCTCGGAATGGTCTTCGACTTCAGCGGTTCGCCAGGTCTACTGGCTTTGGCAGATGCTGCAACTGTGGGAACCGCTAAAGCAACAGGGGGTAGCGACCAGCCTTCTCGTACCCGACAACCTCCGAGTAGAGGGTTGGCGAGTCCGACTCTGTGAGTTAATTCCCGATCGCCTGACCTCGCCACAGCTTAAAGATTTAGCGAACTGTTGGCGACCCTGGATTGCCTACGCCCAGCCCCCCGTAGCCAAAGCACTGCAAGCGTTTATTCAAAACATGCAGTTTGCCGAAGCGACTCAGGCAGATTTGGCGACCTTTAGCGTTGCAGCGGCGATCGCCTCCCACGGCACAGTGCCCCTTACCCTGAGCGCCCAACTCAACCAAATTTTATTGGAACAAGCAGCACGGCAACCCCTTCACCTAGAAATTTTTGGAGCAACGACCACGGGGCCCCAACGTGACCATAACGAAGACGCTTGCTTTCCTAGTTCGCCAATGCCTGCGTCGGTGCCAGACAAACTGCTGCCCCATGTCGGGATTATTTGCGATGGCATTGGTGGGCACGAAGGCGGCGAGGTTGCCAGTCAACTGGCGTTAAGTTCGCTCAAAATTCAGATCAGTGCTTTAATTCAGGAACATACCAACAAGCCCCCGACGAGTCCAGCAGTCATTGAACAGCAACTTGCCTCCATTGTCCGGGTTACCAACAACCTGATTTCTGCCCGCAACAATACTCAAGACCGAGAGATGCGGCAACGGATGGGCACCACCTTGGTCATGGCAATTCAATTGCCCCAAAGTATTGCAGGCAGCCACAACGCCCATGAGCTATACCTGGTAAACGTCGGAGACAGCCGTGCCTATTGGATTACGCCGCACTACTGCCATACGCTGACGGTAGATGATGATGTGGTAACGCGAGAAGTGTCTATGGGGCGATATCTTTATGCAGAGGCAAGGCAAAGACCCGATTCTGGCGCTCTGACGCAAGCCTTAGGAACGCGCGCAGGAGAATTACTTCATCCAAAAGTGCGGCGATTCATTGTAGAGGAGGATGGATTGCTGCTGCTGTGTTCGGATGGATTGAGTGATGGCGATCGCGTGGAGCAAAGTTGGGAAAACAACTCGCGCCAAGTCCTCCGGGGCGAGGTTTCCTTGGAACAGGCAGTGCGATCTTGGATCGATTTAGCCAACAAAAAGAACGGTCACGACAACACCTCAGTTGTGATGTTGCGCTGTCGCGTTACCGATGCACCCTTTGAGGCTGCGTTAATAGAAGACCCGGAAGATGATCCGATGATGGACACGGCAGATCCTGAAGACTTTACAGCCGCATCCCGCGCCCTACTCTATGGCAATGATAGTAATTTAGAAGAGCCGCCTCTAGAACAACCCTCTATTCCTAACGAACCGATCGCCATTCCTAAGCCCATGAATTTTGGGGCGGTTCTCGTGCTCGGCATCATTGGCATTGTCTTAGGAGGATTCAGCATTATTGTTTTGCAGCAGCTTACCCAAAGTAGATTGAGCCAACCTGAACCGTTGCCTCTACCGTCTCAACAATTGCCTAGTCCATCTCCAGACTCTAACTAGGATTGTCAAGGCAGAGATGAGGGCGATCGCTTCGAGAGCAGAACCAGGAGCCACCCTCGATCAACAATCAGGTTTCTCGAAGATGGGAAAGGAACATGATGTGCAAAAATGATGAAGTGTCGTGATCAACAGCAAAAATGGATATGACACTCCCAGTGCAGGTTTTCAAAGAGAGATGACTAAAAGGCTATGAAAGTTGGCGATCGCGTTCGAGTCAAAGAATCTGTTGTGGTTTATCACTACCCCGCCCATCGAAACGAAGCCTTTGACCTTAAGGGTTTAGAGGGTGAGGTGGTGGGTATTGCCTCAGAGTGGCATGGCAAACCTATCAGTGCAAACTTTCCCCTCTTAGTAAAATTTGAGGGCAAGTTTAAGGCGCATTTACGAGATACCGAGCTGGAATCGATCTAAATTTCAACTTTTCCTAAATCTCAACCACCACGGGCGCATGGTCGCTCGGCTTCTCTAGTTTGCGGGGAGCAATATCGATAGTGCAGCTTTTTGCCTGCTCATACAAGTTTGGCGACAAGTAGTGGTGATCAATCCGCCAGCCCAAATTTCGCCGAAAGGCGGCGGCTCGATAATCCCACCAGCTAAACTGCCCTTCTTCTGGGTTAAATTTGCGAAAGGCATCAGATAAGCCCAAATCAAAAATTGCCTGTTGCAACGCTTGCCGTTCTATATCGGAAGCCATAATGCACTGTTCTCGCCCTACGGGATCATGGATATCGCGGTCTTCGGGAGCAACATTGAAATCGCCGCACACTAACAAATTGGAGTGCTGCATCATGAGCGCCTTCAAATAGTTTCGTAGCATCCCTAACCAACGCAGTTTGTACACATACTTTTCACTACCGATCGCCGAGCCATTGGGCACATAAAGATCAACAATTCGCACGCCATCTAACACGCCCGTAATGATACGTTTTTGATCATCTAAATCACCGACGATCGCTTCTCCCAAAACGGGCGTAAAACCCATGCTGACCTCGGTTAGGGGCGATCGGCTGAGCAATGCCACCCCGTTATAAGACTTTTGCCCTGAAACATAAGTGTGGTAGCCCAAAGCCTCAATAGGTAACTTAGGAAAATCTTGATCGACAACCTTTGTTTCTTGCACGCATAACACGTCTACTGGATTATCCTCTAACCATCCCACCAGATGTTCCAACCGAGTGCGAATTGAGTTAACGTTCCACGTAGCAATTTTCATGACAGGCGCAGTAAATACTAGCTTATAGATTAAATCATCTCATTGCTGATCACGCCCAACAATATTCCAGGTCTTGATAAATTCACGGTTACAGGCGCGGTCATTTGAAAAATGATTTCTTGAATGCCGTATTTTTCACGCACAGAAGCCTGCATTTCTGCTAGTAAGCGATCGCGCTCCTCCCCATCTCGAATATCCACGGTCAACTCAGCAAATAGCGCTTCCTGACCCAGGGCGATCGTCCAGACATAAAGGCGATCGACTGCCTTCACGCCTAAGAACTCTTGCAGATGAGTCTGAATTTGCTCTACATCTAGATGAGGCGGCGTTTTTTCGAGCAAAATATTGCAACTTTGCCGAATGATCGGAATTGCCCCAATTCCAATAAACACGGCAACGCTGAGGCTAATCGCTCCATCTGCCCAGTTCCAATGGAGTAGCCAAACCGCGATCGCTGCCCCAATGACTCCCACCGAGCTAACGGCATCCGCCACCATGTGCAGAAAAGCCCCTTGCAAGTTGAGATCATGATGGCTATCATCGTGCAGTAAGAAAGCGTTGAGGCTGTTCACGCCCAGACCCACGACCGCCGTGACTAACATCGGCAAGCTCAGAATTTCGGTAGGCGGCTCTCGAAGGTGGGCGATCGCTTCCCAGGCAATCAAACCCGCTACAACCATCAAGCTTACTCCATTCGCCAATGCCGCCAAAATTTCGACCCGTCGATACCCAAACGTCGCCTGATGCGAAACAGGCAATTGCGCCAGCCAAGTTGCTAACAGCGCCACTCCTAACGCTAAGGCATCCGAGAGCATATGCCCTGACTCTGCCAGGAGCGCCAAACTATGGCTAAACAACCCCACCAACAGTTCTGCAACGGCAAAAATGCTAATCAACGCCAGCGCGATCCAAAGCTGTCGAATTTTGCGGGAAGGGGGTTCAGTGCAATCGCAACTAGGACGGCAGAAATGGGAATGAAAGTGCATTTTTTCGATACGCTGGAAAAGGTCTTGTTCAGGAAAAGTGTGAGATGGCAGTTTATCAGGTTCGGTTGGTGAATCCGGCGATCGCCCTCGATCGCACTCTGTCAGTGCCCGATGACCAATATATTCTAGATATTGCCGAAGATGCAGGCATCCGGTTGCCTGCGGGCTGCAAATTGGGAGAATGTTCGGGCTGTGTTGCCAAGCTGCTAGAGGGAGAAGTCGAGCAAGCCGAGCAAAAGTTCCTGCGATCGCCTGAATTAGCCGCCGGATACACAGTCACTTGCGTTGCCTACCCGCGCTCCGACTGCACTTTGCTAACTCATCAGGAGCAGGTTTTGTATGGCACTTCATTGTACTATGCCCCAAAAACCGATGTGCCCAAGGATTAATGACGTTTCTGAATCACTATATGAAATCCAGTTCCCCTGCCCTCTTAGGGAAGGGGCTAGGGGTTAGGTTTCGTCGGCAACGCAGCTAGACCTCTCCCCAAACCCCTTTCCTTCAGGCGAGGGGCTTTGAGTAGGTTCATACTTTTGAGGTAATGTCAGATTAATGCAATAAACCTGAACTTTTGTAACAGCTTGGTAAGGCTGGTTACAGAGAGGCGATCGCGCAATGGTAGGCTAGCATCTACGCTTAAAAACTCGACTTAGCATTACTAGCATTAATTGACGGAGTTGCAATGACCGGATTCAATCAAGTTCCCTGTTTGCTTCGGGCTGCACGCGGCGAAGCAGTAGAGCGTCCTCCCGTCTGGATGATGCGCCAAGCGGGACGCTACATGAAAGAGTATCGGGAACTGCGCGATCGCCATCCCTCTTTCCGAGAGCGCTCCGAGAATCCAGAGATCGCCGTAGAAATTTCACTACAACCTTGGCGCGCGTTTCGACCCGATGGCGTAATTTTGTTTTCAGACATTTTGACTCCGCTCCCTGGAATCGGCATTCCCTTCGACATTATTGAGAGCAAAGGGCCCATCATTGAGCCAGCTATTCGGACTCAGGCACAAATCGATCAACTTTACGAAATCGAGCCGGAAGAATCGATGCCGTTCATCCGCACTATTTTGCAAACCCTGCGGCAAGAAGTGGGCAATGAGGCAACGGTGCTAGGGTTTGTCGGCGCCCCCTGGACTTTGGCAGCTTATGCCGTTGAGGGGAAAAGCTCGAAAGACTACAGCATCATCAAGGGCATGGCGTTTTCTGAGCCAGCTATGTTGCATCAACTCTTGAGTAAGCTTGCCGATGCGATCGCCGCCTACGCTTGCTACCAAATTGAGTCGGGCGCACAGATTGTGCAAATGTTTGATTCTTGGGCAGGGCAACTCAGTCCTCAAGACTACGATGCTTTTGCCCTACCCTATCAGCAGCAGGTCGTTCGTCAAGTCAAAGCTAAGCATCCTGACACCCCAATGATTCTCTACATCAGCGGCAGTGCAGGCGTGTTAGAGCGCATGGGTCAATCGGGCGTAGATATCATCAGCGTTGATTGGACAGTAGATATGGCGGAAGCGCGGCAACGGCTGGGTTCTAACATGATGGTGCAAGGTAACATTGACCCTTGCGTGCTGTTTGGCTCAAAAGCATTGATCCGCGATCGCATCCTCGACACGGTTCGCAAAGCTGGTAGACGAGGACACATCCTCAATTTGGGTCATGGCATTTTACCCAAAACCCCAGAAGAAAACGCGGCATACTTCTTTGAAACAGCAAAGCAAGTGGATCAACTGCTAGCGGTTCCAGCCTAGGCTGTCACACCAAACCTGTTACACCAAGACTGTTACGCTAACACCGTCACGCCTTTCAAATAATCGGCAAGCTGGCGATCGTGGTCATGGGATAGTTCACCCTGGGGAATTTCTCCAAGTTTGAATGCCTTCACGTCCAAGACTTCCAGCTTGTCCTGCGCCAGCATGGTACCCTCCACCGCCGCCTCAACCAAAACGCAAATGGAATGAAACCGGGGATCGCGCGTTGGGTCAGAATATACGCCAACGAGCCGCTTAATATTAACTAGATTTAGTCCCGTCTCTTCGGTCAATTCCCGCTTCACCGAGGTCGGGATATCTTCGCCCCAATCTACAATGCCACCCGGAAAGCTCCAACGACCGTTATCTCGGCGCTGAATCAAGACAATTCGCCCATCGGGCAGCACGGGTACAATGCTAGTGCCCGTAATCGGATGCCGAAAAATTATGCCCAGCGCTGCCTGGACGAACCGCTGTAACTGTTGCATGGGGATTTTTTAGGTTTGTGGGTTGGTCACATCAGCCAACACTTCGACTGCGTGACTTTCGGGAGTAACCTTAAGGTAAATCTTCTCGATGTTCCCGTTAGGGCCAACCAAAAAAGAATTACGGCTGATACCCATATATTCTTTACCCATAAACTTTTTCAGCCCATAACTCTCATAAGCCGTTGAAACTTTACCATCGGCATCGGTTAAGAGCGGAAAAGGCAAATTAAGTTTTGTTGCAAACTTAGTATGGGCTTTGGCATCGTCTGTACTAATTCCAAGCACGACTGCGTTAGCATCCTGAAAGTCGGAGTAGGCGTTCCGAAAGCCGCACGCTTCTTTAGTGCAACCTGGAGTGTTGTCTCGAGGGTAGAAATAAAGCACGACTCGCCGTCCTCGAAAGTCCGAGAGCTTGACGATATTTCCTGCTCCATCTGGCAATCTGAAGTCTGGCGCGGCATCACCGGGCTGAAGGGGCACAGCAACTCCTTTTATCACACTTCTTTTATTCTTTCTATTTTTTATGGCAAACATAATCTACATTTTAGAGCTAATCGGCTATGGCAGAACAAATCATTGATCCAATCGCTGGGCTAACTTCCAAGGCAGACCTGCGCCGATCGCTCCTCAAAGCTCGTCGTGCCCTTGCTCCTGAGATTTGGCGAACCCAGAGCGATCGCCTCTGCACCCATCTTCAAACCACTCCCCAATTTATTCGAGCACAGACCATTCTGGCTTATACCAGTTTCCGCCAAGAACCGGATCTTAGCTCGCTAATCTATGGCGCTGACAGTTCCAAACGTTGGGGACTGCCTCGGTGTGTGGGAAAATCCCTCACTTGGCACGCTTGGTCGTCCACCTCAAGACCGCTGCAAGCCGGAGCCTACGGAATTTTGGAACCTCACGCCGATGAGCCGATCTTAGAGTTAGAAACAGTAGACTTGATTTTGGTGCCAGCAGTGGCTAGCGATCGCCAGGGCTACCGACTTGGCTACGGCGGTGGCTTTTACGATCGCCTGCTCAGTGACCCTCACTGGGCAACAAAACCGAGCATTAGCATCCTCTTTAACTTTGCGCTGTTGCCCCATTTGCCAATCGACCCGTGGGATCGCCCCCTTCATGCCATCTGTACAGAAGCAGGATTATTTTGGATTAATCGTTAGGAATGCTCCTCGCTAGAATGCTTCTTGCTAGAAGACTCTCCGCTAATATGGGTAAAATGTTTTTCGCTAAGACGTTTCGTTCAGACATTTCGTTAAAGGGGCTGGGAAACTCATGCGCGTGTTTGTTTTGTTGTTTAATGCTCGTACCGAAAATGAAGGCATTCATACCCTCAAGGTAGGCGATCGCAACGTAGTGCTGATGTTTGAGTCAGAAGATGATGCCACTCGGTACGGCTTAATGCTAGAAGCTCAAGACTTTTCTAGCCCAATGGTAGAGTCGTTTGAGTCAGAAGAAATTGAAGACTTCTGCAAAGATTCTGAATATGAATGCAAAATTGTTCCCGAAGGAACGCTTGAACTACCTCCCGAATCTAACGTTGAATCGACTGACTGGCAAGCCGAGGGGGCGCGTCCCATCGAAGATCACTCAGATGAAGACCGCCTCGATCAAGTCTCAGACGAACCAACCGAATTTTCTAACTCAGAACTAGACCGACTTCGACGTAGGCTAGAAGGGTTGCTGTAAGCGATCGCGTCAAACTATTAGCGATCGTGCCTAAACCTTCCAAAATCCAGAACCTACCATGAAAGACTTAGCAGAACGGGGGCATCTTCTCACTGAGCAAGTGAATCCAAATAGCCAAAACCTTGACCAAATGAGCGCCCTAGAGATTGTCGATCTCTTCAACAAAGAAGATGCCCAAACGATCGCCGCCATTGCCAACGCTCGGTTGCAGTTAGCAGAAGCGATCGACCGCACCGCTACAGCACTGCATCAAGGCGGACGGCTTTTTTACATTGGGGCAGGCACCAGCGGCAGATTAGGCGTGTTGGATGCTGCCGAATGTCCGCCGACTTTCTGTACGCCGCCTGAGTTGGTGCAAGGCATCATTGCGGGTGGGGCAGGGGCATTGGTCAGAAGCTCTGAAGCGTTAGAAGACCAGGCGGAAGATGGTAGTCAGGCGATCGCCCGTCGTCACATCACCCACTTAGACGTGGTAGTCGGCATTACTGCGGGCGGCACAACGCCTTACGTCCAGGGCGCGTTACTTGCTGCTCGACAACGGGGAGCCACCACCATTTTTATTGCCTGTGTCCCTCAAACTCAGGTTCGGCTAGACGTTGATGTTGATATTCGTTTGTTAGTAGGGCCTGAAATTTTGGCGGGTTCTACACGGCTAAAAGCTGGCACTGTGACCAAGTTGGCATTAAATATTCTTTCGACTGGGGTCATGGTTAAGCTGGGCAAGGTCTACAGAAATCGCATGGTCGATGTTGCCGTGACCAATAGCAAGCTGCTCGATCGCGCTCTGCGGATTCTCCAAGACCTAACTGACCTGGATCGGGAAGCCGCTAGTATTCTTTTAGAAAAGAGCAATCGTCAGGTCAAACTCGCCCTGCTGATGCATTGGACAGGAGTTAATGGAGAGGAGGGCGATCGCTTGTTGTCAGCACATCAAGGAAATTTGCGGCAAGCTGTGAAGGCGAGCAAAGGAGAATAGGAGAGGGTCTGTTATTCTACCGTCTCTACTCCTATTTCTTCGTTAAGTTCTGGCTCTAGATCCTTTTCCCCAACTTCTGTTATGCCCAAGCTTTTTAAAACATGTTGTGACCAAATCTGTACCTGGGCATTGGGGCAGATGAGCAATTGCTGGCAGAGGGCGATCGCCTGCTCCTTCTGTTCTAAGTTCTGATAAATCTTGACCAAATGCATTTGAGCTCGCAAATATTCTCTAGAATTAGGCACAGCATTTTGACAAAACGTTTCAAAAATTTGAATTGCTTCCTGGTCTTGCCCCTGTTTAAGCGCTTGCAAACCTGCTTCCATTGATGTGGCTGTGCGTGACATACAAAACTCCGCGAAAATGGTGAAGGAACAGCCGCGTTGTCCCTTTTAAGAAGTACCCGCAAATCCACCTTCTTTAACCGTAAGGGCTAACGTGCCTCATCCCTCTAAAACTTAAAGTAACCGACCATCGGCTCAACCCCATGACTCCCAAAATCTTGAATTCAACCCTCCCCGCTTTAGCCCGTCAAACCCGCGAGGCAGCCCGCAAGCTAGCGGTGCTATCGACAACCGCCCGCAATCAGGCAATTGAGGCGATCGCCCTTGCCCTGGAAGCTGCTGCCCCAAAAATTTTGGCAGCCAATGAAGCCGATTGCCAAACGGCGCTAGCAGAAGGATTGGCAAAACCTTTGTATGGAAGGTTGAAGCTGGATGCTGGCAAGTTACAGGGGGCGATCGCGGGGGTGCGAGACGTAGGGCGATTGGCTGACCCAGTGGGAGTTCGGCAAATTCATCGAGAATTAGCAGAAGGGTTGGTGCTTCAGCGCATCACTTGCCCATTAGGAGTCGTGGGAGTCATTTTTGAATCGCGTCCTGATGCCCTAGTGCAGATTGCGACGCTGGCAGTGAAGTCGGGTAATGGGGTGATCTTGAAAGGCGGCAAAGAAGCTGTGCAGTCTTGTGAAGCATTGACTCAGGCGATTCATCAAGGGCTGGAACAGGCAGGAATTGATCCCGCAGTCGTGCTGCTGCTGACCACACGGGAGGAAACTTTAGAATTGTTGCATTTAGACCAAGATGTGGATTTAATTATTCCACGCGGCTCTAATTCTTTTGTTCGATTTGTGCAAGATAATACGCAAATTCCAGTGTTAGGTCATGCAGAGGGAATTTGTCATTTATATGTTGATCAATCTGCTCAGATTGTTGATGCTGTGGCGATCGCCCTGGATGCAAAAACCCAGTATCCTTCTGCTTGCAACGCAATTGAGACACTCTTAGTACATCGAGCGATCGCTCCACAGTTTCTGGCTCAAGCTGCACCTATTCTGAAAGCGGCAGGTGTCGAGCTAAAGGGCGATGAACGTACCCGTGAATGGCTAAATATTGCTTTAGCAACAGAAATTGACTGGGAAACGGAATACAGTGATTTAATTCTTTCAATTAAAATCGTGAATGATTTAGCAGAGGCGATCGCTCACATTAACACCTATGGTTCGCGCCATACTGAAGCGATCGTGACTGAAGATGCCCAAGCGGCTGCCACCTTTACAGATCAAGTCGATGCCGCAGGGGTATTTCATAATTGCTCAACCCGCTTTGCCGATGGCTTCCGCTACGGCTTTGGGGCAGAAGTTGGGATTAGCACCCAAAAAACGCCGCCCCGTGGCCCCGTTGGGCTAGAAGGACTGGTGACTTACAAATATCAAGTGACGGGTAAAGGTCATGTTGTTTCTGCCTATAGCAGTGAAAAAGGTCAGCCATTTACTCATAAAGATTTGACAGACTTGACACAGACCAGATCATGAAAGACGCAATTTATGTCAACGGTATTCGAGCCTTTGGGCATTTGGGCGTTCTTTTAGAGGAACGCACAATGGGACAGTGGTTTAACGTCGATCTGATGATTCAAGTAGACTTGTCGAAGGCAGGGGCAAGCGATCGCCTTGCTGATACCTATGACTATTGCAACGCCGTTACTGCTATTCAGAGCTACATTCAAACGAGCGAAGTGCAGCTTTTAGAAGCAGCAGCAGAGGCGATCGCAGCGATCGTTTTGACCGCAAATATTGTTCAACAGGTGCAGGTTCGTTTGACCAAACTGGTGCCTCCTATTCCTCACTTTAGTGGAACGATCGTTATAGAGATTACCCGTTCACTTAGGGATGGGGGAGTGTTGAGGAAATAGTATTCTGTGCGCAAACCTAAAAAAGGAGGCAAAAGTATTACTTTTGCCTCCTTTTTTAGGTTTGAACGATACCCCCAGGGGAATTCGAATCCCCGTCGCCTCCGTGAAAGGGAGGTGTCCTAGGCCTCTAGACGATGGGGGCTGGTGCTTTGGTCGTCTTGATGTGTGCTTTGTAGCCTTAACTAAGGTAACGAATAGCGGTGACCTCTGTCAACTACTCGGCGCTAAATTTGTGGGGGCATGAAAAGAGGTAGGGGCAATGGGAGCGGTGGGAACAGAATTTTTTTGGTGGAGCAGTTGCACCATGTAGTGAATTAACCAGCCCGCGATCGCCAAGCCCACAAACGCCATCACCATTGAGACTGTATCGGGCAACCACTCTGGCATGATCAACTGATCGACCATCGTAGGTTTGGCATCTTTAGAAACGCTGAGGGCGGCAACTGGCTGCCGATCGCCGTGATTAACCGCAGCCGTAGCAGCCACGCCATGGGCAGTTCGGAACTGTTGAATTTTTTGAATTACGGCGATCGGGCGCGACCCGCTGCGGCTCCATTGCAGTAAGGCTTCACCTGTGATGCCACATAAGTTCACCTCAGGAATTTCGTAGAGGCGCTGCAACAGCGAACGGTCTTTGGTGACTAGAACGACCATACTGGCCTGAAACGTTTGGGAAAGACCGTATGCTGCTCGCCCTACTGCCAGAGAAACTCTGGCTCGGCGTGTGAGAGATTGACCTGAACCCATTTTGAGGGCGGCATGGTGCGCGTTGGCTTGAGTGACGTTCCAATTGCTAGTGGTGTGAAAACGGTGAAAGTCTTTGGCGATGCGCTCCAAATCAGGGTCAGGAGAGCGATCGAACATCATCTTCATCTCCTCATAAACCACTTGAGGAAGGTAGCAACTGCCCACCCGTGCAAACTCTCGCCATTCGCTGCAAGAAGCCGCAGACAGAGCGCTGACATCAAACACCAAGATTATTGAGGGAATCGCCGCCATAGATTTCATCTCCGAAATTAACCACCAATACCCAGCCGACCTGCTAAACCCGGTGTGAGAGGAAGTAGCGTCGCCGCCATCAAAAACAAGACCAGTAGACCTAGAGCCGCCCGAGTATCGTTGGGTTCAACCAGTTCATTTAAAGCAGGGCGCTCTAAATTCCGTTGCAAAACCAGAATCACGATCGCCCAATAAAGCGCTAACGGATTCGCCAAGGTGACAATTCCTAGCACAATCAACGTTGCCACCGTCGTTCTGCCGGCTGTTTTGCGCCCGTAGATAGACTGAACAATGCGTCCTCCATCTAGCTGTCCTGCGGGCATTAGGTTAATGGCAGTCATTACCAACCCCAACCAGCCAATGACAACCAGGGGATGAATGCTAACCACAGGCTGTTGCAAGGCAGAACCCAAAACGACCCGTGCCAATGTGCCCACTAAAATTGAGCCTTGAAAGAACTCCGCCGGAATTTGAAATAGGCTGGTCGGGGTGGACAGCACCAAGCCCGCTACTAGCATACCCAAGGCAAGCAGTCCACCTGCCGCTGGCCCCGAAAAAGCAATATCAAACAGGGCTGAACGATTGGGCAACAAGCTTTGAAACCGAGTTAATGCACCAAAAGAGCCAATCTGTATAGCGGGAATAAAAAAGGGTGGACTGAGGCGAACTTGCTGCTGGCGAGCAGCCCAGCGCCGCCCGAGTTCATAAGCCGCCAAAATTAGCAGAATACCCGCACTGATGGGCAATACTTCCAAATATCGCTCGGTTTGGTTAAAAAAGTCAAAGCCTTTCAAAATGCCTGCGGTTTCCAGGCTGCTGGCGATCGTGGCTAGCCCTAGCACTCCTGCAAGCAAAGCTTGAGTCAGGGTGGTTGGCTTCGGATCGTTGCTACTAGGCAACACGACGACCACAGGTTTTCTATCCTCACCCTCCACTAAAAATAGACGGTAGCGATCGCCTAATCGGGTTTGGAGCATTGCCGACAACTGCTCATAGCTAGCGTGCGGATCTCCCCGCAAATTTCCTCTAAAAATTACGCCATCTTGGTAAGGAATCGTTTCGGTAGCAAAGAACGTGTCAATACCAAAAATGCCTCGTACTAGCTGCACATCTTCAGCGGGCATAGCAATGGCTTCAGCCAGTTCTGGAGAAGGCGTTTGGAGAACTGGAGCGGGTTCTATAGAAATTTTGGACACATCTGGCGAAGCAGATGAATCGGTAGGAGATTGGCTGGCGATCGCCCGTAACTGCCGCCCCAGAACGATGTAAACAACCGTTGAAGCGACGAGCAGGAACAAGACTGCGGCTAAGTTCATGTAAATTCCAGCAGCCGATAACCCGAAAAACAGTAGCCAAGGCAACATCAGCACCACCGACTGAAGCCAAGCCAAAAGCCCCAACTTGCCCATAGGCTGAGCGCGATACAAGCCCCAACCCAGTATTCCTAACGCCACCAACAAAATCAGAACAGTAATCATGGTCAAAATCCCTTTGTCTTCTCACTAGAGACAGTGCTATCGCCAAGACTCTAGCGAGCTTTATCCTATGAATTAATCTATCATCCGTGTTTTACTGCACAGAGAGAAGGGGCGACAGGGAAGACTCATTGTCTTCTCTCTTCGCCCCTTTGCTGAAATTAAATAATTTAGTGGCTTGACACGAGCTTGATTCAGTCAAGAATTTCTATTCCTGGCGGTACAGAGCAGGTCAAGAATCGTAAATTCTTGCTTCTAAAGCATTTGGATTTTCTTCGCAGTACTCTTCAAAGGGGGTCTTTTTTTGCTGCGGAACTTCGGCTTTTTGGTGGGCAGCTTCGGCATGGAGTTCTTCTACTTCGTCCCAGGCAACCGCACATTCAGGGGAATTGGTGCCTTTGCTAGCACAAACTTCACGGGCACGGGCGATCGCTTCTTGAATGCGTTGTTCAAGCACTACTTCCTTAGGTCGCTCGACAAAGTCGCCTTTGGTCAAAATATCGGTAATCGAAATAACCCCTAAAAGCTCGCCCTTAATGACAGGAGCACGGCGAATGCGGGTATTGGCAAACAAGCGAGCAACGTATTCTACGCCCAGGTCGGGATTGACCACAATGCAGGGCTTGGTCATAATTTCATAAACTCTGACCCGCTTTGGGTCGGTGCCAAAAGCAGTCACTTTGTAAACAATGTCTGTTTCGGTCACCATGCCATAGGCATCTTGATCATGGCGGCGATCGACAATGAGCGCCCGCAATCCGTTTTCTTTCATCAGTTGTACGGCTTCTGCAACGGTTGCAGATCCCCGGATTTTGACCACGTTTTTGGTCATAATGTCCGCCGCTTTCAGCATAGTTTCCTCTCAATCACAGCAGCTTTACATTTTCCCGCATTTTGGGGGCACTACAGATTTTATTGAGCAGATTTCTGCTATGGACCTGCCCGTTATACCCATCGATTCATGAACTTAGGACGCTGGTAAGGCACAAACAGCCAGGTGATAGCAACTTTGGCGAGGGGCAGAGGTAAAAGCCCAACCCAAAGGAACCACAGGCTATAGGCTAGTTTTTTATTTTGGCTGAACTGCGAGTATTTCCAAAGCGATCGCATTCCCCAATAAATTAACTGCAGGGGGTGATCGGCAGGGATAGGATGATCAACGGGGTCAAGCCGAAGGGACGCAATGCGCGACCACAGGTGACCATGAAATCTTAAGTCAAAATCAGAGGGAAGAGGCAGCCCTAGCTCGTTGGCTTTTTGAGCAAGCAAGTTACGGCTTTGCAGGTCGTGGTGAACAAAGCGATGAAAGCGATCGCCATTCACAGTCGTTAATGCCCATTGGTTAGTGGTATGAATCCGGTAGGCAGCTAGTGTCTCTTGAATTGCCCCTACTTCTCCATAGAACGGAATGAGGTTAGATAAATAATCATCTGCGATCGTGCGGTAGTCAGTAGGAATAGGCATAACCTGAGCGAGGGCTTGGCGGCTCAAGGCATTGCCGCTGGTAGAAACACCCGTGTAAGTTCCTTCTTCCAATAAGGTGCGCCACAATTCCCCTTGGGCAAGGAGTTGACCGTGAGGAGGTGCGGCTGTGCCTAAAGGCTGACCTTCAGCATCGACCACTTCAAGACGATAGTGAATTTTGGCGAAATTGGGTTGCCATCTCGAAACAATTTGTTTGATCGCGTAGGGAGCAAGGTAATCGTCAGAGTCTAGAAAAAGAATAATTTCGCCGTTGCTAGCAGCAAAGCCACTGTTAAAGGCTGCACCTTGTTTGCCGTTCTCTTGAAAGACGGAAATCAGGCGATCGCCATAGCTTTGAATAATCGACCGGGATTGATCGGTAGAGCCATCATCAACCACAATTACCTCAACATGAGGATAGGTTTGGGATAAGGCGCTATCGATTGCTTGAACAAGGAAGCGATCGTAATTATAGTTGTTAATAATAATGCTGACGAGCAAGAGTCTATACCTCCACTGAACGAAATCGATGAATAATTTTCTCCACTAGGCGCTTACGCTCTTCAGGATAAAGGAGGATTTCTGTGAATGATTTAGCCTTAGAGGCAGGTATCACTGACATTACTAAAAACCAGAATATAAACAAACATCGACCACGCAAGCGCATATGGGGCGAAATGAATGCAGCAATACAACCTTTAAGACACAGCAAGAGCAGGCGATCGGCGGGTAATGGATGGTTATGTGGATCGAGCTTTAAAGAGGTGACTCTGGTTTTGAGGTAGGCAATTTCCCAGGCTCCAATATTTTGTAGGGGAGGCGAGTAAAGCTGATTGAACAGAGCTTTCTGGCGATCGCGGGTTTCTAAATTAACCTGCAAGTTGCGGCGGAGACGTTCTGGTTCTTCCATACTCTGAATGGGTTTACAAAAGTTGTTGTTGCCATGGATTCGATACAGTGCGCCTACTTGATGCAAGGAAACAACTTTGCCTAATAAAGGGACTAAGTTGTTAATATATTCGTCTGCCACAATGCGGTATTCGGTTTCAGGCATGGGCAAAAGACGATGGAGTGCTGCTGCTGAGAACGCATTGCCACTCGTGGGAGGACAGCCATAGGAATGAAACTTGACAATGTGCGATCGCAAGTTACCACTAGGCATGTAACGGCTTTCGGGAATAATTTTTGCAGTTTTACGACTATCACCGTCAATCACTTGCAACTGATATTGCACTTTAGCAACATCAGGTTGTTGCTGAAAAGCTTCGACAACTTGTTGGGCAATCTGAGGCAACAGCACATCATCACTATCAAGAAAAATGATAATTTCACCTTGGCTAATCGCAAAGCCAGCATTAAAGGCAGAAGCTTGTCCACCGTTTTCCTTTAAAACAGGAATGATGCGATCGCCGTAACGGGCAATTATTTCGCGGGAGCAATCGGTAGAACCATCATCGACCACAATCACTTCGGTAAAGAGATAGGTTTGATCCAGGGCGCTAGCGATCGCTTCATCAAGAAAGCGATCGTAGTTGTAATTATTGATAATGATGCTGACCCTAGAATTTATTTTTATAGACATGGCTAACAAGGTATGTTCTAGTGCAAATTTTTCAGACCAAACTTGTAAAACCCAACTTGACAAAGTAATACATCGATTTCCAACCCACCGCAAATTTTTCTGGGTAAGAAGCCATGGCAAAATACTGGCGAATCACTTTTTGGTAATCCAAATCATCGCCCTTACTTTTGAAGTAAGTTGCTAACCCTTTAGAAAATAGCTTTTGGCTTAGCTTTGAAAATTCTGGAAATTTAACGCGCATCCAGTACGCCGTCATGAGATACATTTCTGCATAAACTTTTCTTTTTCTAGAAAATCCTTGGGTTGAAAAAGCGTTGCTGGAGTGAATTCTAAAAACGCCTAAGTTTTTTTTAGAAGTACAGCCTGTCTCTAGCCCAACAGCAATGTATTTAATATAAAAATCATTGATGGCTGCACCAGAAAACCCTTTCACTTCGGGCAATGGAAATATTTTCTCAGCTAATTCTCGTGAAAAGCAGAGGTTAGAGGTCGAAGGAGTAAAGTCGGGAATTTGAGCTTTGAGAATATTGTTTCTAAAATCCATCGTTTGAGACGACTGATGAGCATTTTGTAGAGTCGCTCGCTCAAATAAAATAGAAGCCTCTGTGTCAATAATTTCTGTCGATTGGCTTGCCATTGACTCATGGAAAACCCAATTAATATGGGTTTGTGCTTGAAACAAATCAACAACTTCCGCTACTTTATGGGGCAGAAACAAATCATCAGCATCAAGCAGGCAAATAATTTCACCAAGGCTGGCTGCAAAACCCGCGTTGAGGGCAGAGGCTTGTCCGCCATTGTCTTTTAAAATTGGGATAATGCGATCGCCATAGTTCGCAATGATTTCTGGAGAGCAATCAGTAGAGCCATCATCAACCACAATTACTTCAGTATGAGGATAGGTTTGATTGAGCGCACTGGCGATCGCAGCATCTAAAAACTGACCATAGTTATAGTTATTGATCAGAATGCTAACTAGAGGTGATTTTGAAAACATTGCTAATTTAACTCCAAACAGAATTCCAGAAGAACTAGCCCAGTCTTGCCTTTAATTTTGGCAAAATCTCGTTCGGATGCCGAAAGAAATATTCAACGCTCTGACGAACTCGCAATCCCTCAAATTTGACTGCTACTTGCATTCGTTGAGCCCACGGAAGTTGCTTGCGATAAGTACGCATGACGCGACGCAAGCGAGGTTGATTGCCACCGTTATGACAGTCGGTAACTGTTTTAGTTCCAGCAATTTGACGATAGTTTCCCCAAGTTTCATCAACATACCTGACAGTTGCTTTTTGCACTGCCTTTAAAAGAAAATCAATGTCCATCGCATAATGTTCATCAACACAGTAGAGTCCAATCTTTTGGTGCAGTGAAGCATGATAAAAATATGCGGAAGGATTAATCGGAAAGGGGTTAATATCCATTCCTAAAAGTAATTCTTTAAACTGTAATTTTGTAGGTTTATTGATTCCGCCAAGACGTCCAGCATCATCCCAAACATTGCAGTTCCCCACGAGTAAGCTAGGTTCTGGAAGATGTTCAAATAGTTCATTAATGTGGTTAAGAACATTTGGCTCATAGTAATCATCCACATTTAACATAGCGATGATTTTGCCTTTAGCCATACTAATGCCTTTATTCATCGCATCAGATTGTCCGCGATCTGGTTCTGAAACCCATCGAATGTGAGAGTATTGGGCGGCATAGCGCTGAATAATTTCTACAGTGCGATCGCTCGAACCCCCATCGATTATGAGGTGCTCAATGTCTGGGCAGGCTTGATCAAGCACCACATGAATGCAAGATTCGATAAAGCGATCGCCATTATAGACAGGGGTAATCACACTAATCATGGTTCACCAATGTAAGAGCAGAGAGCATCGGTGTGGTGCTCAATGACGCAGATAAAATCAGGGGCAATTCAACTTAATGAAGCCCACACGCATCAGAATTAAAAGACCGTACCGCTTAGATTGATGCCTGGTCTTATGTTATTCTTCTACTGTTTACAGACACATCAGGATCAAATAGTAGATCAACGCACACAGATCAACGTAAACAGATCGACGTAAACTTGACCCGGAACTTTCTAAGCCCCTACAAATATCCGTGCTCTGCTAAAAAGCCATCGGTCACGCCACTCATTGTCTGGAGCGAGGCTAGAGGTTCTGCTGCGGGTTGTCCTAGACGCAAAAACTTTTCTACATATTTACCCAACACATCCCCTTCTAAATTGACAGGGCTACCCGGCTGTAAGTATCGCAGATTAGTCTCGGCATAGGTCAAGGGAATGACAGCAACTTTAAACCAGCTTCCGACTGAGTTACAGGTGGCGATCGTCAAACTCACGCCGTTCACGGCAATACTCCCCTTGGAGACAACGTATCGGGCAACCTTAGCGTCATCCACCTGAAAGCTCATTTCCCAAGAGTTCTCAGTTTGCACCGAAGCTTCCAGGTAACCTACCCCATCAATATGTCCGGTAACAAAGTGCCCACCGAGTTTACTGCCCACCTTTAGAGAAGGCTCCAGGTTGACACAAATTTCCCCTGAGTCACGATTGAGCGTAGTGCGGCTCAAGGTTTCAGGCGACACCGCTGCCACAAATCCTCTTGTCTGAATTTCGGTAACGGTCAGACAAATGCCATCCACCGCGACGCTATCGCCTAATTCCAAACCCTCTAAAATCACTCCGGGCAAATGTCCTGTGCAGACAACTTGGGCTAAGTTATGCCCTAAAAGGCGAAGCGTTGCCGTAGTGCGAATCAGTCCTGTAAACATACATTTCTTAATAATTCTTTTAAGTCAGGGAACCACTAGATTTCTTAGATATAACCTGGTCAATCTTCGTTTGCCTACAGGAATCATTCGCAATAGACAAGGATTCTTGCAAATCACTTGAAAAATTGTGTATCATTCTCAATAAGACTACATTGTTGAGATTATCAATGGGGCACCATTATTGAGAAAGGAGTCTTCGGGTTATGTATAGTACATCCTCACTCAAAGCTGAACTCAACGAACGGGGTTGGCGGATGACCCCTCAGCGAGAAACAATTCTACAGGTTTTCCAGAACTTACCAGAAGGCAGACATCTGAGTGCAGAGGATTTGCACATCCTTCTTAATGAGCAAGGAGAAGTTATTAGCTTATCGACAATTTACCGCAACCTCAAGCTCATGTCACGAATGGGCATTTTGAGAGAATTAGAGTTGGCAGAGGGTCACAAGCATTACGAAATCAATCAACCTTCGCCCCATCATCACCATCATTTGATCTGTGTCCGCTGCAATAAAACCATTGAGTTTAGAAATGATGCTGTTCTGAAAACCGGAGCAAAGACAGCGCAGAAGGAGGGCTACCACTTGTTAGATTGCCAAATGACAATCCACGCAATTTGCCCAGGGTGTCAGCGATCGCTTCTCCCAGCGTACTAACTTTACGTTCAGCGATCGGCAGTCAAAATTCGCAGGATAGTTTGGGCATCATCAAGTTCGCCGACAATGCGTTTAATGGGAACAGGCCACACTCGCATTAGCGTTGGCGTAGCAGTAACCTGATCGGCTTCAGCCAAGTCAGGATGCTTTTGCACATCAATCACCTTCAGCGTATAAGGTTGGTGCAAAGACTTATCCAGGAGGTTGTGGAGTTTACGCAAAATTCTTTCTGTACCACTGCCGCTCCCTGCGACAAATAAACGAAGAACGTAGCCTTGAGGGGAAACTTCTGGAATCATAGGCGACCACGCGGCGGTAATTCTGCCCGGCTCTGGAGGCATTGGCTCAACTTTTTCATAGCGAATCACGAGGTCATGATCTTCCCAAAGCTGAGGAAATTGCTTTTGATAGGTGCTGATGACGGCTAAGTCGCATACTTCTTCAGTATCGGCAGGATGCCAGGTTAACGCTTCGCCAAAAAGCACATTTAGTAAGGCTTGGTGACGCAGAACAAAAGGGGCAGCTTCTGCCACTGTTCTGCAAGTTTGAGTTTTAGGATCGAGCCACCGATCGAAGGTTGCAGCGTAGCAGGGCACCAAAAAATGAGGCGGTTCAGATAGCCCTAAAACTTCTTGAAAGACTGAGCAAAGCTGCAAATGCCAGCGGCTTTGCTTGGAGCGATCGATACAATACACCAGGTCGCCCCCAGGGGTGAACAGAGCAATCCCCTTGAATATCTCTGATAGGTTAGGAGAGTGAATGAAGCCTTCGATCGGAGAACCGTTAAGCATTGACGTGACTGCCTGATCAAGATAGGCTACCCTTTGTATCAGACTGTTTTACCACAAATTTAACTCTCCCAAATCTGAACCAGGATAGAGGTGTAAATTGCGCCTCCATCCTAATTTAGTTAAAAAATGGTTGGTTAAAAAATGGCTATTTTTAGACGCGACCGCGTAAAATTTGAGCCATTTCATTAGGTTTGGGCGACATTTCTAGTGCCGTTTCCTCAGTGATACGTCCGTCTTCGTAGAGCTTATATAGTGACTGGTTCATGGTACACATGCCATCGAAGGTGCATCGAGGGATAAGGGCTTCGATTTCTTCAATGTCGCCTCGACGGATGTAGTCTTTGATCGCGTCGGTGTTGATCAAAATATCGTGGAATGCCGCGCGTTTGCCATCAGTAGTGCGGCACAGCCCTTGCGAAATGACTCCAACTAGAGATTCAGCGATCGCTACCCGCATGGGTTCCTGTTGATCAGGTTCGTACAGGTTAAGAATCCGCTCAATAGTCTTGACGGCGCTGTTAGTGTGCAGTGTGCCCATAACTAAGTGTCCGGTTTGAGCCGCCTTAAGAGCCGTATTCACCGTTTCCTTATCCCGCATTTCTCCAATTAGAATAATGTCTGGATCTTCCCGCAAAGAAGCTTTGAGAGCATTATCAAACTTTTTAGTGTGAATGCCTACTTCTCGCTGTTTGACCAAAGATTTGCGGCTTTGGTGAACAAACTCAATCGGATCTTCAATCGTGATAATGTTTTTCGGCATCTCATGATTAATGTAATCAATCATAGCCGCCATGGTGGTGGACTTTCCTGAACCTGTCGGCCCGGTTACTAGAATTAGTCCTTTGTGATAGTGACAGATATCTCTGAAGACTATTGGTAGGCTTAGCTGCTCCATCGTCAAAATTTTCAAGGGAATCAATCGCATGACCATTGCCGGACCTCTCATGCTGTCAAAAACATTGATTCGCACCCGTGCGAACTCGTACTGGGTAGCGCCGTCGTACTCTAAATTGTCCTGGAATTTTTGAATATCTTCCTCGCTCAGGATTTCTCCAAGCCAACTAAAGAAAGTGTCTCTATCAGTTACTGGGTAGTCCGTCACATCAATTTCGCCCCGGTTACGAAAGCGAGGCACTTCGCCAACACCCGTATGCACATCAGAAAATCCTTTGTCATAGGCTTCGCGGACAAGCTGTGCCATAGTCGGGCTACCAGCGCTAGGCTTGCTCTGACCCACATGGCCGAGGGGAGGAGGAGCAGGACGAGGATTTGCCGGAGGCGCAGCGGGTCGAGTCGCGGGGGGTGCACCGGGAGGGGCGATCGGGCTAGTTGCAAAGCTAGAGTTGACTGTGGTGACCGCTGAGGCAACCGTCGCTACTGTTGAGGCAGGTGCAGCAGGGGTTGCAGCCGCTCTTGCCGTCCCAGGAGGCAAGGGCGGCATCATGTCGGTGACATCGTTGGAGGTCGTTGCCCGTGGCGGCGGCGGCGGCGGCATCCGAAAAGCAGGGGGATTGTTGGGCAAATGTTGTGTGTCAGTCATAGACCCTGTGATTGGCGAGAGAGCAGTTTCAGGATGGGGCGATCTCTACGAGTTACCCGCAAGGGGTCGCGCCGCCGTTCCATATCCAGGTTGCCCATAACCGCAACAGGGATATCGTTCATAGTCTGTGGCAATTACAATTAGCCACGACCGAGAAGACTGAACAATGTCAAGTGCCTCTCTTTTATCCATAAGAAAGAGCTAAGATGAAAGATGCTCTTTGTATTGAGCTATAAAATCTTCCTATATTACAGAAAGGTGGTGAGATCATTTATGGCTCATGATGTAACTGTTGAAATACTGATTACTGGTGAAGGTATGTCACCAGGAAAAGTTCGTTCTAAAGAAATTGCGGAATTTATTGAGTCTGTTGAGGAAATGATTGCTTCTATGGTGATCCGTGATCACCCGGAGTTGTCGAAAGAATCCATAGTGATTGGCTTAAAGAATATCCGACAAGGAAGTATTGGGCTAGAGTTCTCTCCAAATTTGGCAGAGTTAACTTTACCTGCTACGCGTCGTATAACAACCTCAATAGCAGAGAATGACTTTAGCGTATTACCAAGTAACGCAATTAACGCTTTGAAAAAGTTGTCTGCTTTCACGCGGCGACATCAATGTAAGGCTGAGTTCTTTGCACAGAACGGCAAACTGGAAACGCTTGCTGTACTTACTCCTGAGACGACGATCCCTGACATTTATCCTTTGTCAGGGGAAACAACCTTGTATGGAGAAATCACTCGTGTTGGCGGGTCAGATCCAAGAATTCAGTTTAAGACTCTGGATCGTAAGATTGTTTACTGTACAACTAGCAAAACAGTAGCTAAGAAAGCAGGTGCTAAGCTCTATACGAAAGTCTCATTATATGGTCTAGCGGAATGGAACTCCGAAACATTTGAGATTGAAAACTTCAATGTTTTTGACATCTCTGATTATGAAGAAACTTCACCATCAGTAGCCTTCGAGGAACTAGCTAATTTAATAGGTAATTCATTTGACAATATTAAGGATGTAAACCGTTTCGTCTCTGAAGTACGCTATGGATTCTCGGAGGCGTAGATGAGCTTAGTTTGTTTTGATACTCACGTGATTATTTGGGGCGTGAGGGGGCAATCAACCTGCGGACAGGAAGAAAACATAGGCAAAGCTAAGCAGTTGATTGACAAATGCGAGAAAGACGAAACCAGTATCATGATTCCGTCCATAGTTGTTGCAGAAGTTTTGTGTGGTTTAGAGCCAAGACTTCATAGTGCATTGAATGGACTCATGCACCGTCGGTTTATTGTTCTACCTTTTGATACCCAAGCTGCTCTTCGATTTGCAGAGATGTGGAGAACCAAACGGGAGCCTCAAGATAGAGGTGGAATATCCAGATCTGAAATGAAGGCTGATTTAATGATTATTGCTACAGCAGTAGCAAAAGGAGCGAGCTGCATCTACAGTGAAGATTTAGGTCTCAAGAAGTTTGCTCAAGACTACATTGACGTGAAGCCACTGCCTAACATTGAAAGACAGATGTCTATAGAGGATATTTAATTATGGGTAGAGCCGCTAGGCATAACAGTTGCAGTTAAGTCCGCGTGCTGGAAGTTCGCCTGGTTGATATTGGCGCTAATCAATACCGCTTCACTCAAATCGGTTTCGCTCAAGTTTGCCCAGCACAGCACTGCTCGATAAAGATTTGCCCGACGCAGTTTAGCTCCCCGTAAAGAAGTCCAGCTTAAATTTAAGCCTCGCCCATTAATTTGACAGAGGTTAGCATTGATCAAATTTGCTCCCACGCACTGAGCGCGGCTGAGATCAGCTTCTCGCAAATCAGCTTCTTCTAAGCTCACGCCGTGCAAGATGGCATTCGTCAAAATTGCACCTTCCAAAATCGCGCCAGTTAGCATTGCACTAGTCAAGTTGGCGCTATTCAAAACAGCATGGGTCAAATTGGTTTCAGCTAGCTTTGCACGATGGAGGGCGGCATGGCTGAGGTTGGCTTCGCTGAGGTTGGCTTGGTTTAGGATAGCTTCTCCTAAATTGGCTTCTAACAGGATGGCGCGCGTCAGGTTTGCTTCAACGAGCTTAGTTCCCCGCATTCCGGCACGGGTCAAGTTAGCTTCGTAGAGATTGGCACGAGTTAAGTCTGCGCCAATGCAGTTCACTTCAGTCAGGTTAGCTTCTCGGAGGTTGGCGTCAATTAAATTGGACTCTCGCAAATTTGCCGAATTAAGATTAGTGCCGCACAAGTTAGCCTGCTGAAGGTTGGCACGCCGCAGATTGATTTCACTTAAGTCAATGCCACTTAAGTTTGCTCCGGCTAAATTAATTTCTCGAAAATCTCGCTTTCCTGCTGCATATTGTTCCAGCAGTTCTTCAACGTTCATGATGAATCGTTCCACAAATGTTTTTAGTTGCTTGATGTGGATTTAGGTTGCCCTAAATTCAGGGTATTGCTCTAGTGGCGTATAATCCAACATTGGCGAGAGATCTAATTGAGAGCGCACAAGAGGGAAGCCCGATGCCTGAGAACAAATCTGACAGCACATCTAAAAGTAAGCCTGAGAATTTGAAAAGCCGAGTTGTAACCCAAGGGGTGCAGCGATCGCCCAATCGCGCCATGCTCCGAGCGGTGGGCTTTAAGAATGAAGATTTTACTAAACCGATCGTCGGGGTTGCCAGTGCCCACAGCACCATTACGCCATGCAATATGGGCATTGCGCCGCTGGCAATCAGGGCAGAGGCAGGGATTCGGGCAGCAGGAGGAATGCCTCAAACGTTTGGCACCATTACGATTAGCGATGGCATTTCTATGGGCACCGAGGGGATGAAGTATTCCCTGGTGTCGCGGGATGTGATTGCCGATTCCATTGAAACTGTTTGCATGGGGCAAAGTTTGGATGGGGTGCTGGCGATCGGCGGCTGCGATAAGAATATGCCAGGAGCCATGATTGCGATGGCGCGGATGAATATTCCGGCTCTGTTTGTCTATGGCGGCACCATTAAGCCGGGACATTTGGAGGGCGAAGATTTAACAGTGGTGAGTTCGTTTGAGGCGGTAGGGCAATACAGCGCTGGCAAAATTAACGAGGCACGGCTAACTGCTGTTGAAGAAAAGGCTTGTCCTGGTGCGGGGTCTTGCGGCGGTATGTTTACGGCTAACACCATGTCTTCGGCGTTTGAGGCGATCGGCATGAGTCTGATGTATTCCTCCACAATGGCGGCTGAAGATGCTGAGAAAGCAGTGAATACGGAAGAAGCCGGAAAGGTGTTAGTAGAGGCAATTCGGAAAAATATTTGCCCCCGCGACATTATTACGCGCCAGTCGCTTGAAAATGCAATCTCGGTCATTATGGCGGTCGGTGGCTCGACTAATGCGGTGCTGCACTTTTTGGCGATCGCCCACAGTGCCAACATTCCTTTCACCATTGATGATTTTGAACCCATCCGCGCTCGCGTTCCCGTTCTCTGCGATCTCAAGCCCAGCGGTCGTTTCGTCGCTACTGACTTACATACAGCAGGCGGTATCCCCCAGGTTATGAAAATGCTGCTTAACCACGGTTTGCTCCACGGCGATTGCCTGACCATTACCGGAGAAACGATCGCCCAGCGCCTCAAAGATATTCCTGCTGAACCTCGCCCCGATCAACAGGTCATTCGTCCCTGGAACAACCCCATGTATCCGCAGGGGCATCTGGGAATCTTGAAGGGTAACTTGGCGCAGGAAGGTTCTGTCGCGAAGTTGACGGGCATCAAGTTTCGGAAGATTACAGGATCTGCACGAGTATTTGAGTCTGAGGAATCCTGTCTAGACGCAATTTTGGCAGGCAAGATTAATCCAGGGGACGTACTGGTAATTCGCTACGAAGGGCCAAAGGGCGGGCCAGGAATGCGAGAAATGCTAGCGCCGACTTCGGCAATTATTGGCGCAGGCTTGGGCGATTCAGTCGGACTAATTACTGATGGTCGCTTTTCTGGGGGAACCTATGGCATGGTTGTCGGACACGTCGCACCAGAAGCATTTGTGGGCGGCAACATTGCCCTAATTCACGAAGGCGACTCCATCACCATTGATGCCGATGCCCGACTGTTGCAGGTCAATTTGACCGATGAAGTTTTGGCAGAGCGGCGATCGCAGTGGCAGCAGCCTCAGGCTCTTTATAAATCAGGAGTGCTGGCAAAATATGCCCATCTAGTCTCTTCCAGTAGCCTAGGGGCTGTAACAGACTTGTTAAAATACTGAAGCCTCCTGCCCTTACTTGGAAGATCCCTATGGTCGAAATCTCCCAAACTCCAACTTTTGTTGAATATCCTGACAGCGACGGTCAACCCATGACGGAAAGCGATGCCACGCGCATTTATTTAATTTATTGCGTGGAAGCCCTGAGGCTGTTTTTTCGGGGGCGATCGCAAGTCTACGTCTCTGGTAATTTGTTTATTTACTATCAAGAAGGTCAGCCCAACAAAAGCGTCTCGCCCGATGTTTTTGTGGTGTTTGGAGTCAGCAATAGAAAACGGCGTAGTTACAAAGCTTGGCAAGAGTCGGGTAAGTTGCCCTCTTTTATTTTGGAGATTACTTCTCTTAGCACTAAAAAGCAGGACGAAGAATCTAAGCCTTTGCTGTACGCGAGTTTGGGAGTTCCAGAATATTTCCAGTATGACCCGACAGGTGATTATCTGAAACCGCAACTCAAGGGTAGGCGGTTAGTCAACGGTATCTACGAGCCGATCGCTCCCACCACCCTTGCCGATGGCACTGTCGTCTTACAGAGTGAGACGCTGGGGCTTGATTTGCGGCTATTGCCTGCCGACCAAACCACTGTGCAGTCCCCAGGAATTGCGACGAGAGAGCTAAGGCTTTTTGACCCCCAAACAGGCGCAAAGCTATTGAGCTATCAGGAGGCTGAGCAAGCAAGGTTAGAGGCTGAGCAGCTAGCCAATGAAGAACGTCAGAGGGCAGAGCAGGAATCGCAACGTGCAGAGCAGGAATCGCAACGCGCAGAGCAAGCGGAACAGAGATTGACAGAGTTGATGGAAAGACTTCAGATACAGGGAATCAACCTGGAGCCTTAATTAGGTCTGCTCTTCATAGAATCGAGCAGCCTGGTAATTTAAACGTAAAAAGGATCTCCCAATAGCGGAGATCCTTTCTTTTTCAACAGCGCATTACAGAGAATCTTTCGGTCGTCGATAAGTTGCGATCGCCTCAGTCAAATCTACCCAGGCTGATGTTTTGCAAAGCTGTAAGCCTGAGAAATGTCTAAAAAAGACCGCAAAATTTCTTGGCAAATATAGTCCTCCTCCCTTTGAATTCAAGGCTTTGCGCGATCGTCTTCACTTTTCTTAACTAATAACTGAGTAATCGCTCATTAATTTGTCAACTAATGTAAATATCTGTATCTTTTTTTATATCAAATTGTTTCAGATAGACCTCGAATCGCTGAATGGGTAAGGGTTTTCTGGTACAACAACTGATGTAACACTTTTACGAGCGACCAGTTTGTGATTAGCTGCGTCGGTCTCTAAAAGTCTTGAAAAGGAGCCTCCCTGCATGTTCACACACGTTAAGCCCACCATCAGACACATCGCACCCACCGATCTTCAGGGGCGATCGCTGATTAAAGTGGTCTACGTCGTGCTAGAGCCGCAATATCAAAGTTCGCTCTCTGCGGCAGTTCGATCGATCAACGAAAGCAACCCCAGTGTTGCTATTGAGATTAGTGGGTATCTGCTAGAAGAGCTTCGTAGCGCCGAAAACTATGAAGCATTTAAGCACGATGTATCTCAAGCCAATATTTTTATTGCATCGCTGATTTTTATTGAAGAATTAGCCGACAAAGTTGTAGCAGCAGTTGAGCCTCACCGCGATCGCCTGGACGTTTCGGTCGTCTTCCCGTCCATGCCCCAAGTCATGCGCCTAAACAAAATGGGCAGCTTCTCGTTGGCGCAGATTGGGCAGTCGAAGAGCATGATCTCTAGCTTCATGAAAAAGCGCAAGGAGAAATCCGGCGCAGGCTTCCAAGACGCGATGCTGAAGCTGCTGCGAACGCTGCCCCAGGTGCTAAAGTTTCTGCCCATGGAAAAAGCGCAGGATGCTAGACACTTCATGCTCAGCTTCCAGTATTGGTTGGGCGGATCTGCTGATAACCTGGAAAACTTCTTGCTGATGTTGGCAGATAAATACGTGCCAGCCGCAGAAGGACTCAAGGAAGTTACGCTTCAGTACCGCGATCCAGTTACCTACCCTGACATGGGCATCTGGCATCCGCTGGCTCCCAGTATGTTTGAGGATTTGAAAGAGTATCTCAATTGGTTTAGTTCGCGGTCAGATATTTCTGCTGATCTGAAGGATCCCCTGGCTCCAACAGTAGGCTTGGTGCTGCAAAGAACTCACTTGGTCACAGGTGACGATGCTCACTATGTGGCAATGGTGCAAGAGTTGGAATGCATGGGCGCGCGCGTCGTGCCTGTGTTCGCAGGTGGGCTGGACTTTTCTAAGCCTGTCGATGCTTATTTCTACGACCCGATCTCTAAGAAGACTCTGGTCGATGTTGTGGTTTCTCTGACCGGGTTTGCCCTAGTCGGTGGTCCAGCGCGGCAGGATCATCCTAAGGCGATCGAATCTCTCAGTCGTTTGGGTCGCCCGTACATGGTGGCATTGCCATTGGTCTTTCAAACTACCGAAGAGTGGCAGGAGAGTGATTTAGGGTTGCACCCCATCCAAGTCGCATTACAAATTGCGATTCCTGAACTAGATGGCGCGATCGAACCCATCATCATGTCTGGGCGAGATGGTAATACGGGTAGAGCGATCGCTCTGCAAGACCGTGTGGAAGCGATCGCCCAACGTGCTATGAAATGGGCAACTCTGCGCCGCAAGCCCAAAATTCACAAAAAGCTAGCAATTACTGTCTTCAGCTTCCCTCCCGACAAAGGAAACGTGGGTACAGCCGCTTACTTAGATGTGTTTGGCTCTATTTTTGAAGTCATGCAGGCACTTAAACAGAACGGCTACGACCTCCAAGACGTGCCCGACTCTGCTGAAGAATTGATGCTGGCAGTCATCCACGATGCCCAAGCCCAATACAATAGCCCCGAACTTAACATTGCTTACAAAATGTCTGTGCCTGAGTACGAGGCACTCACCCCATACCATCATCGGCTGGAAGATTCCTGGGGTTCTGCCCCTGGACAACTCAACACTGATGGGCAGAATATGCTGATTTACGGCAAAACCTTCGGCAACGTCTTCATTGGCATTCAGCCCACTTTTGGCTACGAAGGCGACCCGATGCGGCTGCTGTTCTCTCGCTCTGCCAGCCCGCACCACGGCTTTGCGGCGTACTACACCTATCTAGAGCACATCTGGAAGGCGGATGCAGTCCTGCACTTTGGTACTCACGGTTCCCTAGAGTTCATGCCTGGCAAACAGATGGGGATGTCGAATGATTGTTACCCCGATAGTTTGATTGGCAAAATTCCTAATCTTTATTACTACGCGGCAAATAATCCTTCTGAAGCAACGATCGCCAAACGCCGCAGCTATGCTGAAACCATCAGCTACCTTACTCCTCCTGCCGAAAACGCTGGACTATACAAAGGACTAAAGGAACTGAGCGAACTGATCGCCTCTTACCAAACCCTCAAAGATTCGGGGCGCTCGACCTCAATCATCAACGCCATCATCGACAAGTGCCGTTTGGTGAACCTGGATAAGGACATTAACCTGCCTGAAGAATGCAGTGAAATGGATGGCGAAGCACGGGATACCCTGGTGGGTCAGGTTTACATCCGGCTGATGGAAATTGAATCGCGCTTGCTGCCCTGTGGGTTGCATATTATTGGTAAGCCGCCGACTGCTGAGGAAGCAGTAGCAACATTAGTCAATATTGCCGGACTCGATCGCCCTGAAGATAATCTTCTCAGTCTTCCCCGCATTATTGCCAATAGTTTGGGGCGAGATATGGATGACATCTTTAAGAGAAGCGATCGCGGCGTTCTCGAAGATGTGCAATTGCTATTCGATATCAATCAAGCGTGTCGAGATGCAGTGGCGGCAATGGTGAAAGAACAGACCGATGCAGAAGGTCGGGTTTCTAAAGTCACTAAGCTTAACTTCTTCAACATGGGTAAGAAAACGCCCTGGATCGAGTCGTTACATACATCTGGCTATCCCAAAGTTGATGCCGATGCCATCAAGCCCCTATTTGAATATCTAGAGTTCTGCCTTAAGCAAGTCACTGCCGACAATGAGTTAGGCGCACTGCTGAAGGCGCTGGAAGGTGAATATATTTTGCCAGGGCCCGGTGGCGATCCAATCCGCAACCCGGATGTATTGCCGACTGGCAAAAACATTCACGCCCTCGATCCCCAGTCCATTCCAACTACTGCCGCTGTGCAGTCAGCGCAGATTGTGGTAGACCGTCTGTTAGCAAGACAAAAGGCTGAGAACGGGACTTATCCTGAAACGATCGCCTTTGTCCTTTGGGGCACTGATAACATCAAAACCTATGGCGAATCTCTGGCGCAAGTCATGCTGTTGGTAGGCGTGCTTCCGGTTCCTGATGCGTTGGGTCGGGTTAACAAGTTAGAGCTAATTCCTCTAGAAACATTGGGTCGTCCTCGCGTAGACGTAGTGGTTAACTGCTCCGGTGTTTTCCGCGATCTGTTTATTAACCAGATGAACCTGCTCGATCGCGCTATCAAAATGGCAGCCGAAGCCGATGAGCCTTTGGAAATGAACTTTGTGCGTAAACACGCCCTCAAGCAAGCCGAAGACATGGGCGTTAACCTGCGGCAAGCTGCGACTCGCGTATTCTCTAATGCTTCTGGCTCCTACTCTTCTAACGTCAACCTGGCAGTGGAAAATAGCACCTGGGAAACCGAGTCAGAACTTCAGGATATGTATTTAGCGCGGAAGTCTTTTTCCTTCAACTCCGATAATCCTGGCATGATGGATCAATCGCGGGATATTTTTGAGGCTTCGTTGAAGACGGTGGAAGTGACGTTCCAGAACCTCGATTCTGCTGAGATTTCTTTAACCGATGTATCCCACTACTTTGACTCTGACCCAACCAAGGTCGTCTCGACGCTGCGAGGCGATGGTAAAACACCTGCTTCTTACATTGCCGATACGACGACGGCAAATGCACAGGTGCGATCGCTCTCTGAAACCGTTCGCCTCGATGCTCGTACCAAGATGCTCAACCCCAAATGGTACGAAGGGATGTTATCCCACGGCTACGAAGGTGTGCGCGAACTCTCTAAGCGCCTGGTCAACACAATGGGCTGGTCAGCCACCGCCGGAGCCGTTGATAACTGGATCTACGAAGACACGAACACCACGTTTATTGCCGATCAGGAAATGCGCGATCGCCTCATGAACCTCAACCCCAACTCTTTCCGCAAGATGGTAGGGACATTGTTAGAAGTTAATGGTCGTGGCTATTGGGAAACCAGTGAAAGCAATTTGCAGCTTCTACGAGAACTTTATCAGCAGGTGGAAGACCGAATTGAAGGCGTAGAATAGTTCACCCGATCGGGCGAACCAGAATGGTGAAGCCTCCCATCAAGCCTCCCGCCTAAAGTAAAGAAAGATAAGTGACGTTCATAAAGACCTGGCAGGGGGCTGTTGGGTCTTTTACTTTTCTATTGGTTTCGAGAGTGCTCCAACGCGATCGACTTAAGTTTTAGTTAGGACAAATACGCTGCCTTCATTGCCTCGTCCAATTCGCAGATCGTCGTCTAAGTAAGTCACGTCCAGCCAACCTTTTTGTTCGCGGCTGGTAATGCTGAAATCGATCGCCTTAAACTTTTCTCCTGCCTCAATCTGCTGAATAAAGTGATCGACCGATCGATAATCGACCAGGCGCTGTAAGCCAATAATCGATCGCTCAAAGTTTACTTTTACCCGGCGATCGGACAAAGGCACAAACTTTGCCGCGACGCTCACCATCCCCTCAAGAAAGGGTAAACCAGAAGTTTCAGCGACGTTATAAATGCTAGAAGAACTGGCTTGAATATACTGATAAATTTGTCCGAGTTTGACCAGTGGAAATTGATCAATTTTCAATAGTCCCTGACTAGTTGTGAACAGCAACCGCCAGTTGCCGTTGAGTTTATCGATCGCTTCTAAGGGGCGAGGAGTGGGGTTACGTTCTTCCAGTTGCGCCACCGTTGCCAAAATAGCTCGTCGCTCAGAATCAGTCGCTAGTAATCCGCGATTTTTCCCGGCGATCGCCTCCAGTAAAGCTGATTTACCAAGCATTTTTGCCTACCTTCGCCATACGCCATACAATGTATAAACTACAAACAGATCTCACTACAGGTACAGAAGCTCCATGGATAGGAAAAACCCTGCGCTCCATCAAGTCCCCCGAAGTCAACCTGCTGCCGTCATTCCCCTGCAACGAGATGCTTCTATCTTAGGCTGGTTAGAAGGAACTGGGCGGATGCTTGCCCGAGACGTTCAAGATTTTGATTACCGTGAAGACGGTGAAGAAATCACTGATTTGATGGCGGGCGAAGATAACTCGTTTGAGGCAGATGATGACGATGATGATGCGCTCGATTTAGACGACTAGCCTTAACCGTTCTCCTGTAGGAATACTTACAGGAGATTTTTTTTAAAGAACTTGATCCAAAATTTCAAAGTTGAGATATTTTTAGGGGAACTTTAGACCTTTGGTAGCAGAGAAGCTTGACTACAGCCATTTCTGTAGGCTTTAATGCTCTTGAAATTCAGTAGATGAGTTTTCCGTAAAGGGTTAGGGTGCTGGTGTAGTGAGTGGTGTGGAACGTGAGAGTAAAACTTGTGGATGCAAAATTGCACCCCGATAGACCCCTCAGTGGTCTTGTGGGATACCATCTATTTCTAACGTTAGGAGCAGGGCTAAGCATTGTCGCTTTGGTTCTAGATTGGTTTGCTGGACGATCGCTTTTTTCAGGCATTGGGCTAACGTTGCCTCTAATCGTCTGTGCTTTAGCAACGGCTGGGGTGGGCTTTTGGGCTGTACCGATGCTGAGAGCTCTCAAGGCAGGACAAGTAATTCGCCAAGATGGGCCCCAGGCACACTTGAAGAAAGCAGGGACTCCCACGATGGGAGGCATCTTCTTTGTTCCTGTTGCAGTAATGTTGGCTTTGGTTTGGACTGGGTTTAATTCTAATGTTCTAGCAGTATCGGTGCTAACACTGGCTTATGGGGCGATCGGCTTCTTAGATGATTGGCAAATCCTCTTGAAGAAGTCGAACAAAGGCATTTCCGCCCGGATGAAACTGGCGTTGCAAATTGGCTTTGCCGCATTCTTCTGTATCTGGATGGCGTGGAGCCAACCTTGGGACATTACGACTATTCTTTTACCGTTAGGGATGACTCTTCCCTTGGGGGCAGCATTCTGGCTATTAGCGGGGTTTGTCTTGGTAGCTGAAAGCAATGCAACCAATCTAACCGATGGATTAGATGGCTTGGCGGGTGGAACAGGAGCGATCGCGCTGATGGGTTTGGGGGCACTGATTGCGCCAACTTCTCCAGAACTCATGGTTTTTTGTGCTGGTCTCAGCGGCGGCTGTTTAGGGTTTTTAGCGCACAACCATAACCCGGCAAAAGTTTTCATGGGTGATACGGGCTCCTTGGCGCTAGGCGGTGCCTTAGCAGCCGTGGGTTTGCTGAGTCACTCGCTGTTTGCGTTACTCATTTTGAGCGGCATCTTCCTGGTTGAGTCGCTGTCTGTGATTGCTCAGGTCGGCTACTACAAGGCAACAAAGAATAGTGATGGCGTGGGCAAAAGACTTTTCAAAATGGCTCCCTTGCATCATCACTTTGAATTAACGGGTTGGTCTGAAACTACGGTGGTTTCTCGTTTCTACTTAATCGGTGGCTTGTTGGCAATCTTGGGTTTTACAGTTCACTAAATCAATTCATCTACCATTCATATCTGCAAGTCTTCTGGAGTGCCGATCGCACTCCATTTGTTTTTTAAAGGCTGCCCATCTTGTCTAGCGTCAGTAGCTGCGCGACTTCATCAGTCTGGAAACCTAACGCCATCGGACGCTGTACCTTGGGTAGAACTTGCACATCGTAGAGTTCAGTAATCACGCCTTCTAACCGTAACCAATGGACAATGCTGCCCGTATGCAAGTCAATAACCATCAAACCGCAGCGGGCTTCGGCATCTTTAGCGGCTAATTGGTCATCGAGTGCTAGTCCTGAAAATGTATGGTCTTCCCGCCGAGGTTTGGACAGACTCACAATGGCGAAGTCCTGCCAAAAGGCTAAGCCTCTCAAGTAGCCTGGACAAAAGGCGATCGCTTCAAAGGTTCCAGCTTGCAAATTTAAGTATCCGAATTCGCCTGTTCCAGAGTTATGTAGCCATAGCCTGTCATGGTAGTAGCGAGGCGAGTGGGGCATAGATAAGCCTGTGGCAACGATTTGATGAGAATGCAAATCAATGACACACCCACCGTTACGCCGTTTGTCGCGCCAGCCATCCACAATATCGGATTGACTACAGGCAGTCACATAGCGCGGTTCGCCATCGATCATTGCCAGCCCATTCAGGTGACACCGATCTTCGTTGACCAACTTAGAAATGAAAGAAGGTTGCCAAAGGGGAGTGCAGCTATGGCGATCGCTGACCGTCGCTAAACAGTTTAATAAAGTACTAACAAAAATTAACTTGCCCGTGCGATCGATCACCACATCATGAATATCCAAATCTCCGGTGGTGTAGCCAATTCGGGGAATATAAAGCTTGTCATAATCCTTATAGAACTGCCCTACTTCCAAAACATTATCAAACTGCCAAATTTGGTACTTAGAACTAAGATAAAGTCGCTCTGAGGTTGCACACAGCCCCATTGCCCGATCAAAAAGCCGCTCAAATCCTGAAATTCGTCCTTCAGGCGTGGCTCCTAAAAGGATCAGGCGAGAGGTTTGGTAAGTAGTCAGAGCAAGGCTCAGGCGGTGTTCGCTCAACCATTCAACAAAGTGGCGAGAAGCAAAGATGTCTAGGGAGGCATTCATGAGGCAAGCTCAGAGGGCAGAAAAGTTATGAGAACAGCGACCCCTTGTGGGTATCTCGAAGAGCACGCTGCCTGAGTTTAATCTTATGCGCATCCTTCCATAGATCCTACTTCGGGAATTTGTCCAGCGCGAAATTCAGTGACTTTTCCCCTTGAATCTGTCTCAAAAATAATGCGGTATTTGCTATCAGCAGTGCTTTTGGGCACAAAAGTTAAATAGTTCCCACCTTTAACAAAGGGATGAGGCGTAACTTCAATTTGCTTTGGATAGAGCGCTTTGATTTGCTCTTCAGTAGAACCAATGCCTGCACCACTACGGGTCGTGATTTTGCTGCCTTGCTCAATCTCAATTCCAATAATGCGATCGCCCACCACCATCATTGCAAGACCAGGCACTCCGCCTTGAAATTTGTAATAGAAACAGCTTTGACTTGCCACGTCACCATCCGTTCTTGCAGGGAGCCCTACAGCTTTGGTGGCTTCTATAACGGTCATGCCAATTTGAATCGGATGAATGCCATTGATCACCAGTTTAGATTGCTCGGTAAGACTGGGGGCTGAAGGAGAAAGGGATGGTTTTGGGGAAGAAGCTACTATTGCTGAAGGAGAGGGACTGGGGGATGCAATGGAGGATGGGGCAGGAGAGACTGAGGCGATCGGGTTAGGGGATACTATCGGTTGATAAGAAGCGAGGCTGGCTCCCACAACAGCAGCGATCGCCGCAAAAATAGCAATGAGCCAATAAGGAGTTTTCATGGGGGTATTTATAATGAACTTCTAAGGTAAATCAAACCCTGCTGAAATTCTTATCTTTCGGGAAGGATTTCTGGGCTTTACCATTTTCGAGAGCTTAAGATTTTTAACCATTTAATAGACCCAGCCCATCCTCACCGCATCTGACTATGATAGAAAAAGAAATTTATCACGACGATCGCCTCGATCGCTTCTTTATCTGGATTCTTTCGCGAAACATGGCAAAAGCCATTGACAAGAAGACAAAATTGCACGGTTACGACGGATTTGTAGATCTGTCTAAAAAAATCATGCAAGGGCGAACCGCTAAAGAGCAGCAGGCAGTTGTAGCGAAAGTGCTAAATTCTTTGGTGCCGTCGGCAGTTTCAACCCTAATCCGCACCTTGCTTTCGCCGACTCAGTGGGTTTGTGAATCAAATGCTTGGTTTGCGGCTCTGCTGTTTGAATGGCTGGTAGGGCCCTGTGAAGTGCGAGAAGTTGAAGTGAAAGGGTTAGATCAACAGATCCGCACTCAGAGAAGCGGTGTGTACATGAAGAAATGCCGCTATTTGGAGCAGAGTGGGTGCGTGGGGATGTGCATCAACATGTGCAAAATGCCAACGCAAAACTTTCTAACCCAGAGACTAGGAATTCCCCTAACCATGACTCCTAACTTTGAAGATATGAGTTGTGAGATGGTGTTTGGGCAGATACCACCACCTTTAGAAGAGGAAGCAGCTTATCAACAGCCTTGTTTAATTAATCAATGTGGTGTGATGAAATCTTTAGAGCCTTGTCCCAAGGTACGAGAGGCTTGAATAAAATAAACCTTCAAAGGGGATCTGAACATTCAGATCCCCCTTGAAGGTTGCAAGGGTTAATTGCAGCGCTCAAGAAACATTAGATCATTTTCAGATCAGCGTAGCCTAGCACCATATCGTCAGAGGAAAGAGTGTCTCCTTCAGCCTGAGGAGTCCACATGACCTCGACTGCTAACAAGTTATCGCTAGAAACTGCTCCAAGCTGCCCTAATGCTTGACGCAAATCTTGGGAAGTGCGAATGACAGGCAGCTTCAGGTTGCCTTGAGTTGCCACCAGTAAGGTCACAACGATATAAGCACCGGGGTCTTGGTCAGACTCAACAAGCTGTCCGCTGGCATCAGGCAGCAATCCCTTGGGAGTTGCTTGGCGCAACTGGTTATTGACATTGGAGAGAGTTTCTTCGGTAAACTTGCTGCGTTCTGTCAAAGAAAAGCGATTGAATTGATCTTCGGCAGCTTCTAAACGAGTTTGCTGAGTGTCACTACCTGCATAACTCCAGTACTCTGGGTGCCGGAGTAAGGAAAGCGTTGTCTCTTGCAGCAGCAGAGTCAAACCTTCAGAGTTGCTGGTATCAGCAGTTTTTGCAATGCGATCGAGATCTGCTTGTAGAGTTCGTGCCTCGGACAAAAGACCAACCTGGACTTTTGCCACAGAAACAGTGGGCGACCCAGTGGAATAACCATAGCTATCTGTAGTTCCGCCACCTTGAGTAGAACGGAAACTGCGAACCAGGAAACTAGCGATCGCAAAGAAGATCAGAATTGAGAATAATCCACCACCACCAAACCCAAACAAGGGTAGAAGGAACGGAAAGCCAAAGCCACCCCCACCGGGATAGTAACCACCACCATAGCCGCCGCCGTAGCCGCCACCATAGCCACCCCCAGGAGCACTACGAGGGGCGCTACTGGGGGCACGGAAGCTTCCCCCACCCACTCGACCGCCACTTCGTGCTGCTAAGGCTCCATCTGCTTGGCTTAGAACTAGCGTAAAGACCAGACAGATTGCAAAGAGAGGCTTGACCCAGGATTTGATGAGTTTAGAGAGTTTTTTGTTCAAGTTGTTGTTCATAGTGCCATGCCGATTCAAACTGATGAAGGTTGACGTTGGCTGAGGCTGTAGATTCTTAATTAACCTTTCGGCTTAACCAAACGTTACAAACTATTCGTTTCATCTAGTCTATCTTCTCTAGGTCATCGACAGAAGGGTCTTAAGAGAGACTTAGGAGTGGATTACCGAACCTCTTTCTAGCTGTTGATTATCCACCTCCCACAATAGTTACAATCTCCAGTCGATCGCCCTCCTGCACTTCGGTTTCATCCCAAAATTGCCGATGTAAAATCTCACCGTTATACTCTACAGCCACCAAACGAAGATTCATGCCCAATTGGGTTAACAGTTCTGGTAGACAAGTCTGGGGTGGACATTGGCAGCGATCGCCATTGATTTGTACGGTAATGACAGAATTCATAGATATTGCTGAGGGGCAAACGGCAACTTAGATAGATTTCTTCCTTTTCGTCACCTATCGGAAGAGAGAGGAAAAGTTCGATGCAGTTGCGAGATAAAAAACTGGGTGGTCAGCGTTGGGTCTGAAGCCGCCATAATTGACCGTACGACTGCCACGCGCGTTGCTCCGGCAGTAAGAATAGGCTGAAGATTTTCAGTATCAACGCCTCCAATGGCAAACCAAGGCATGGGGGCATGGGCAGCAGCATAGCTGACATACTCTAATCCAGCGGCAGCTTTTCCGGCTTTGGTCGGAGTTTCGTGGACAGGGCCCACACCAATATAGTCGGCTTCTTCAGCGATCGCCTGCTGCATTTCGTCTGGATTAGTTGTAGAACGACCAATAATGCGTTGATTGCCCAGTAGCTGACGGGCAACGGCAATAGGCATATCTTGCTGCCCCAGGTGAACGCCATCGGCATCCACAGCGATCGCCAAGTCTACGCGGTCATTCATAATAAACAGTGCATCATATTGGTGGCAAAGCTGTTTAAGTCGCTTGGCATTGTGTAGACGAGTTGAGTCATCGGCATCTTTATCACGATATTGCACCAGAGGAACCCCGCCTTGAAGGGCTGCTTCAACCGTGGCAAAGAGGTTTTCGACTGGTGAGGTGACTAAATAAAGGAGCGATCGCTGCAATTTCTGGTGCCGCTGTTGCCCAATTAAACTCGTCTCTAGCATATAGACCTGATAGCGCATCTGCTTGCAATCAGCCGCCATTTGAGGAATATGAAGCTTGCCATACTCTTCTAAAACGCGCAGAGCCTCCTCCACTCGGCAAAAGTTCACCCGGAGCACTTGGGTGATGTCTGCGCGACTTTCTTCTTGAGGATGGGTCAAGCCAGTACCCGGATCATTGCTTGTGTCCCGCGATGCCCAAATTTCGGGCGTATGCCAGCGTGCCAGCGCCTGCCGCAGTTGCTTACACTCCGAGGTGAGCAATGCTTGGTTTAGCCCAAAACGGCACCATTCTTCAATAACCCGCAATCCTTCGCGGGCGCGGTCTAGATTCGCGTCGAGAATGCGATAAAGAGTTGATTTGGAAAGGCTATTTTGGCTCAATGTTTCGCCCATGAGAGTCTGACATTTAATTTTCTGATCGTAGCAGTGAGTCAGCCTAATCGGGCGTTCTCAGTCTGTTATCCGCCCCAATCTGCATAAGCCCTAATCTCTCAAGCTGCCTTCTTAAGTTCGTGAACTTTATCGAAGCTTGATGCGTTTTCAAGATAATGGGGCAAAATTGAATCGGTTCCTGAAAGGTTGACGTGCTTTGGCAATAGGAGAAAATCCCATGAGTTTGACCGTTTCCCCCAATCTTCACAATCGGTTCCGACCTTGGGTTAAAGCGTTGTCTAGTTTAGGGCTATTGACAGTTTTGGGCTATGCCTCTGGAGCGATCGCTCAGCCAATTCAGGTTCCGCCTGCTGTCCAGTCTTCTGGTTCTGATGCAGCGCAGCAATTCTTGTTCGTCAATTCTAGCAGCGGCAATGATGCAGGGCAGGGCGTAACCCAGCGATCGCCCTTTCGGACTTTAACCCGCGCGCTCCAGGCTGTTCAGTCTCAAAACGCCTCGTTCAACACCATTGTCATGGTGGCAGCCGGAACCTATACGCCAGATACGGGTGAAGTTTTTCCCCTGATCTTGCCGCCTGGCGTGATCATTCAAGGTGACCCCAGCACAAAAGGGAAAAATATTGTCATTCAGGGTGGAGGAGCATTTACAACAGCGACAGCAGGTCAGCAGAATGTAGCGATCGTTGGAACCGGACAAATTATGGGAGTTACGGTCAGCAATCCTCACCCTAACGGGTATGGGGTCTGGATAGAGGCAGGCAGCCCCACGATCGCCAACAATACTTTTACGGGCAGTAATTTGGCGGGCGTTGCCATTATGGGAGACAGTACACCGACCTTGTGGGGCAATGCTTTTAGCCAAAACCGGACAGGCGTTGTGGTGGCGGCGACAGCGCAGCCTGCTATTAAGGATGGCTTGGATCAAGTGGAAGCCGCTGCTCCTGCCGCATCTACGAGACAGCGCGACTCCCGTCCTGCTGCGACCGCTCAAGCCACTTCAATGTCCATTCGTCCTCAAACTCCAGCCACCCTGATTCAAACGCCCCCCGCTCAGTCAACAACCTCACCCGTTAATCCTCCTCGGCTCCTGGCAGCATCTCAAGCCCAGATAACACCTCGTGCAGGTGTTATGCCCCGATCGCAAAATTCTTCTGAACCGCCTCTCTCAGCTTCAGCAACTCCCCAAAGGTCGCGTCCCGATCGCTCAACTGCTCGCCCATCGATCGTCAATATTCCCGTCCCTGCCCCCCAATCTGAACAGCGGCGGCTGCCCATTAGTCGCTCTACACCTATTCCTGTTCCTCCCCCAGAAACCCAAGCGACTTCTCGATCTACTTTTACAGCGCCCCCAACCTCTAGCGCTTCATCTAACCTTCTGCGTGTCCCTGCCGAACCGCCTATTGGCAATGTAGGAGATTTGCCTGTTGTCAATGTTTCTCGGAACCCGTTGCAAAATCGAGAGTCTGGCAGTAGACAAAGTGCTGCTGTGAGAGGGTTGCGGTATCGGGTGGTGGTGGCGGCTGGCAGACGAGCCGAGCAAGTACGATCGCTGTTTCCAGGTGCATTTACAACTTACTCTGACGGAAAAGCTGTTTTGCAGGTGGGCGCGTTTGGCGATCGCACCAATGCTGAGGAAGCTGCACAAATTTTAGATAGCAATGGGTTGAACGGAACAATTGAAACACTAGATAATTAGATCAGCCTCTCTGAAAAAGTTTCTGCATCACATCATGAGTCGAGATTACTCCTTTGCCCAAAGTTTTATGTGGATGAGCTTTGCCACAGTAAGCTTGATGGTGGCAAGCCAGATGGGGGCTTTTTCGGCTCTAACTGCCAACGCTTTGAATGCTTTATCATCCTCCAACCAGGCAGAAGTGAAGCAATCACAACTTGTGGTGGATTTGGGCGATCGCAAAGTTTATCTCTATGCTGATGGAAATACCCAAGTGGGCTATGACATTGCTGTTGGCAAGGCTGGTTGGGAAACGCCGCCAGGCAAATTCAGTATTCTCAATATGCAACTCAATCCGACGTGGCAACATCCTTTTACAGGCGATGTTATTCCAACCGGAACAGGCAACCCCCTAGGCAGCCGCTGGATTGGCTTTTGGACAGATGGTACTCACCAAATTGGCTTTCATGGCACTAATCAAACCGACCTCATTGGACAAGCCGTTTCCCATGGCTGTATTCGGATGCGGGATAAAGATATTCAAGCACTGTATGAGCAGGTGGCGATCGGAACAGTAGTAGTGGTACAACCTTAATTTGCGATCTTAAGTTTGTGATAGAGCTACAAAAAAGCGAGGCTCTCTTTTAGAACCTCGCCCTTTTGACTGAATGCATCCTTTAATGCGTTTGCACTTCATATTGATAGGCATGGGTCTTAAGTAGCGAGCTTACCTGGGTCAACATTTCGCTTCCTGTATTCTTTTTCAATACTTGGCGCTCTGGAAAAAACTCAGGTTGATCCAGGTTACGAGCGATCGCCTCATTGACCTGTTGGGCAATCAGATCTTGTAATTCGTCTTTAGCTCTGCCTCGCTGATAGTCTGCACCTTCTTCAGTCGTCGCATACAAAGGCGGCAGACGATTGAGGGCATAAGCTGCAATGTCGCCTAAGTCGAGGGTACAATCGCTGGTGGCTTCAATCTCCGCAACACGAGCGATCGACTCAGTGAGCACCAATTCTTCCATAACATTAATAAACTGCTTGCGAGGCACTGCCACCACTTCGCCCGTAAGCAGAGCGCCCATGAGCCGGTCTAATGCCATGTATTCTTCAATAGACAACTCAGAGGCAGTATCACAAATTCGCCCAACTTCTGCCTCCATTGCTGGCGTTAAATATCCATCTTGCAGAGCCTGTTCAACAATTCTTTCAATACTCATAATTTCTTCCTAAGCTCCAAAACACCCTGCGTTAGGGCGATCGCTCACTCACGCTCAATCCTGCTTATAATGCCCAGAAAACTTTGGAAACAAGCAGAGAGACTTAGCAAGTTAGGCTACTCAAAGCCAGTTTCTCGCCAAGGCACCGGATCAACCGATAGCCCATTAACATACAGTCCCCAGTGCAGATGTGGCCCTGTCGCTGCGCCTGTAGAGCCAATTCCGCCTAAAGTTTGTCCGGCTTGCACTCGATCGCCTTCTTTGACATCGATGCGGCTCAGGTGAATAAAAATGCTGATAACGCCTTGCCCATGGTCAACGCCAACGGTATTACCATGAATTTCAAAACCATCGGCAACTCGCCCGACTAATACGACTTTGCCGCCAGCAGGGGCAACCACAGCAGAGCCAACTTCTCCGGCATAGTCTACGCCACGATGATAGTAGTCTTCGGCAAATTCACCGTTATAGTACCGACGAACGCCGTAGATACTGGTCACTTCACCGGTTGCGGGACGGCGGAAAGCTCCATTCCAAAGTTTATCTGGGGTGATCAAGGCTTTGAAGGCATCAACGCGATCGAACTCATGGTCAGTTCCTTCAGGTCCGCCGCCATTGCCTAGCCAAATACTTTGCGTTGGAAAGGTGCGATCGCGCAATTGCACCACCAAATCTTTCACAGTGCCATCGATCATCACCTGAATGGGCTTACGCCCTGCTGAAAATTGTGGGGTTGTGGGTAGCAAAGCACGGTAGCGGTTAGCGCCAATGGGAAAAGCGGTGTAGGTCTTTTGATTAAAATCGATCGTTGGGTTAGCGCTGCTGTTGCCCTGAATCACTACCGATAAAGTATCGCCAAGTTGGGGGTTAGAAGGTTGCACCTGGACAGTCGGAGTTACAGCAGGGGCACTCAGGATAGGGGTAACGAGGACGGACAGGAGCGCGATCGCGCCTAGTACGAGGCTAACGGACAAGCGATATTGCCACAGAAAACGGCGAAATGACTTGAGGGCTTTGAGTGCCGAGTTGGGAAGGGAAGGAGAAGGATGGGTCATGGGAAGAGGCGATCGGGAGTTTGCTGAAGGATCTAATCCATATTCTAGGGAACTCTGCATTGATCCTGAATTCTTTTCAAATTTTTGAATTTTGAATTCGAGTTTGCTCTCCGCAGAATCTGAAAACTCGGTATGCTGAAATCATTAAGCTTCAAATTTCTTAGCATTTCTCCAAGATTACAAACTCGTGCAAGAAGACTTTCGATTAATTGTTGATCTCGTTATTGTTCTAGCGGCGGCGGCGGGTGGTGGACTGCTGGCAGCATTGCTGAAACAGCCCGTGCTGTTGGGTTACCTAATGGGTGGGGCGATCGTGGGCCCGGCTGGGCTGGGGCTGGTTAAGGAGCTTATTCAAGTAGAGACGTTGGCGCAGTTTGGTGCAGCGTTTTTGCTATTTGCCTTGGGGGTAGAGTTTTCGTTCTCAGAATTGAAAAAAGTCCAGGGAATTAGTTTGGGTGGCGGAGGCTTGCAGATTTTCCTAACCATCCTAGTAACAGCGCTGGTTTCGACGGGCGTGGGCTGGGTGTCTTCGGCAACACAGGGCGTATTTTTGGGTGCAATTCTCTCTCTTTCTTCAACGGCGGTGGTGCTGAAGTGCTTGATGGAGAAGAATGAGACGGAGACGGCGCACGGGCGAGTCATGTTAGGGATTTTGGTGGTACAGGATTTGGCGTTGGGGGTCATGTTGGCAGTGTTACCAGCCCTGAACCAGCCTTCTGAAGAAATTGGGGTGGCGATCGCGATTGCGCTACTGAAGACGGCACTGTTGGCAGGTGGGGCGATCGTGGCAGGTATCTGGGTCATTCCGCCACTGCTGCGGTTCTTGGCTCGCACTGAAAGCAAAGAGTTATTCCTCCTTGGCGTGGTTGCCCTCTGTTTAGGCATTGCGCTATTAACGGAATACATGGGGCTTTCTATCGAGATGGGCGCGTTCATCGCCGGATTAATGATTTCAGAGGTAGAGTACGCCGATCAAACTTTGACCTATGTGGAACCGATTCGGGATATTTTCGCCACGCTATTTTTTGCGGCGATCGGCATGTTGATCGATCCATTCTTTATTTGGAACCATTTAGAACTGATTTTAGGACTGGTGACGCTAGTCTTTATCGGCAAGTTTTTGATTATTACGCCGCTGGTCAAGTCATTTGGTTATCCGCTCAAAACTTCGTTGATTGTGGGTTTGGGGCTGGCGCAAATTGGAGAATTTTCTTTCGTTTTGGCAAGCAAAGGACAGGTTTTGGGCTTGGTGTCGCGGCGGGTTTATCTGCTGATTTTAGGTACAACAGCAGTAACGTTGGTGCTGACCCCATTTGTATTGCGATTAATTCCTCAGCTTTTTGAATGGGCTGAGCAGGTGCCCTGGATGAAAACTTTGCTAGAGGGTTCAGAAGAGGCATGGGAAGTGCCGGAAAATCTACCAAAGCGGGATCATATTGTGGTCTGTGGCTACGGTCATATTGGACACAATATTGTTCAATTGCTCCAGTCCCATAACTATCCGGTGGTGGTGATTGATCAATCTGAGCAAGCCATTCAACAGTTGCGCGAGGCAGAAATTCCTTACGTGTACGGAAATGCAGCAAGTTTGCACGTGATGCAAGCTGCGGGGGTGAGCCAAGCTAAGGGAATGGCGATCGCGCTGCCAGATCCGATGAGTACGCGCCTTAGCCTCAAGCGGGCACTGGAGCTTGCTCCAGATTTAGATGTAGTCGTCCGTGCAGAGCATGAAAAAGACATTGATTTGCTATATCAACTAGGCGCAAAAGAAGTGGTACAGCCTGAGCTAGAAGCGAGCCTTGAGCTTTCTGCCCACCTATTAACCAGCATTGGCATTCCGCTACCCATTATTCAGCGAGAAGTGCAGCAAATTCGTAATTCTCATTATGAAGATCTTATTTCAAAGCGGCAGCCTGAGCAAATTTCGCGAGATTTGGTCGTTGCCGCACAAGACATGAACAGTCGTTGGTATCCATTGCCGGAAGGTTCACCACTGGCTGGGATGACTTTGGAAGAAACCGATTTGCGCCGCTTAACGGGGGTAAGCCTGATGGCAATTCGCCGAGATCAGGGCGAAGAAATTGACTACCCCGATCCACAAACGCCTTTGCAGGAGGGCGATCGCCTCCTCATCGTGGGCGATGCTGACGAAATGGCAGCATTTAGTGAATTGGCTAAAGGGGAAACCGTGGTGCCAGAGCAAGCCTCTTGCCAATGGTTGCTGGTGCCTGACGATAGCCATGTAATCGGGAAAACTTTAGCAGAACTGCACATTCGACAGCAGTTTGGCATTTTGATTCAGGCGATTCGGCGGGAAAGCAAATATATTCGGTTCCCCAACGGTGCAAGTGATTTGCAGGCAGGCGATCGCCTTTTATTATGTGGTAACTTTCATTCACTCACTCAAGCGAGCAGTTGGATCGCACCAGAATCCTCTAAAGTAGTGCAATTCCCCCTGGCTTCTGGCATCATGCCCAATCTTGTACCCGTTGAAGATCATTTGCCTAGCGATCGGTTGCCCATTGATCAACAGAGGATAAATTGAGTCCAGTGAGCATTAGAAATATTATTCCGCTCGTCCTTCTCATCTTTGTTCCAATTTCGATCGCCGCCAAGCTGCTCGATTGGGGAGACTCGACCATCTTTGTTACTTCGGCATTGGCGATCGTACCGCTGTCGATTTGGCTCTCTACTGCAACCGAAAAAGTTGCAGTGGTAACAGGGCCTTCTGTGGGCGGACTGGTCAATGCCATTTTTGGAAATGCCACTGCTTTAATCATTGCGTTGGCAGCTTTAAAAAGAGGATTGATTGATATTGTGCAAGCCAGCATTACGGGCAGCATTTTAAGTGCGCTGTTATTGCTGTTGGGGTTAGCGATGTTGGCGGGTGGGTTGCGCTATAAAGAGCAAGAATTTAAGCCTGTGCTTGCCAGAGTAAACGGTTCTTCGATGACGCTTGCCGTCACCGCGATCGCGCTGCCAACGATGGTGATTTATACCTCTAATATTGGCGATGCGATCGCCATTCATAATCTCTCTATGGTGGTTGCCACTATTCTGATTATTGTTTATGGACTAACCCTGCTATTCTCACTTAAAACACACAGCTATCTTTACCAGATTGGTTTAGCTGACAAAAGTGTGTCAGAACCCGAGGAACCGAAAGAGAAAAGCTTAAGCCTTATTATTTGGATTGGCATCCTATTGGCGGCGACGATCGCGGTTGCGTTTGAATCTGAGTTATTTATTGATGTGATTGAGCCAGAAACTCAAAGGTTGGGTTTAACGCCGCTGTTCACAGGAGTCATTCTGATTCCATTAATTAGCGATGTCGCAGGATTCGTAACCGTAGTGCGATTAGCCATGAAGAATCAGATGGATCTGACGGTTTCTACAACAACAGGCGATAGTTTATTGATCGCTTTATTCGTAGCTCCAGTGCTGGTTTTTGTAGGGCAATTTTCGGGGCATCCGATCGATCTGAACTTTAACGCCTTTGAAGTAGTGGCGTTAGCGATCGCGGTAACAGTCAATAATTTGATCAGCTTCGGCGGGCGATCGAATTGGTTGGATGGAACTCTATTGTTGGCGACCTATGTAGTTTTAGGTGTTGCCTTTTATTACCATCCCGCCTAATCTTCTCATTCAAAAGCTAAGCTGTTTAATTCCTAACATCGAGTTTTCTCCTCTTTAACTTTTCGTTGAACGCTGCTCGGAATCCCTAACGACGCACCTTGATACAATCGCTCAAACTCTCGTTGGAAATGGGCAGCAACAGTTGCGTTGTCAATGACCAGAAGATTTTCGTCGTTATTATCATTAGCCGCTTCACTCCAATTTTGCGAACCTGTGATTACAAGATGCTGATCCACAATGCCGACTTTGTGATGCAACAAATCGCCTTGGGGCAAATCTGGTGTGCCGACTGTGGTAATGGGCGATCGCCAAACTCGGTTACCTTTCTCATACCGACAACGCTGATTCTTTAATGCTACGCCCATCATGTCTAACGCCTCACTGTAATCACGGCTGAAGAACTGCGGTTCGATCAAGGCGCGTACCTGCACATCTCGGCTTTTCACCTGCTCTAAACGATCGCTCAACGGCTGCTCGGAAAACACAAACAGCATTAAATCTACCGATCGCTGAGCAGTACTGATTGCTCGACTAATTAGCCCATTGACGCTCTCCTCCCAATCTAGGCGCTTAGAGGTAGGAGAGAACTGCGCAGTCACAGTAGAACGGGGGGTAAGCGTCACAGTTTGGGGCGCACGGTAAGCTTTTTTAACTCCAAAAAGAGGATAGGAACTACGAGTGCCCCACATTAAATTAAACTCTTGGGTGAAGTTTTCCGCCAGTTGGGGGCTACTGATTTTAAGAAGATGATTGGCGTTACCTAGGCTGGCAGGGGCGATAAAATCACCGTGAATGTCTGACAGCGTGAGGTTGGCGGAACTGACGATGAGAGTTTTACCGTCGATAACTATAAATTTGTGATGCATTAAACCGCTGCCTTTAGAACCGTCGGCAGTGTCGTCAATGAGGGGAATTTGAGCAATTTGTAAAATGGCGATCGCGTCTCTCTGCTCGGCTTCTACTGCATCGACTTGTCCATCATGATTAAGGTCGGCGAGTTGCAAAAACTCATCATATTTTTTGCGATCGTGCTCATTTAATGCGTTGACTTGCTGAGCAGTCATGCGACTTAGTGGGCGGCTGTACGAGTTTTCGATAATGACCCGAACTTGAACTCCCGCCTGATGCCGTTCTCTCAGTGCTAGGGCAATATGGGGCAGGTTAATTTCGTGAACTGCGATGTCGATCGTGGATTGAGCGGTAGCGATCGCATCTATCGCCACTTGCTCTAAGTTGTCTCCTAAGCGTTTTTGTTGACGATAGGGCTCTGTATAAAGGGAGGATTGAGAATGATTAAAGTACGCTTGAATGAATGGATCTTGAGGGAGAGGTGGCAATAGAGAGAGTGAAGAGGAGGGCGACCCTTGCAGTATCTGCAAAGCAGTGCGCCAAGATATATTCAGGCAAATCAACAGCCCTAGAACAAACAAAACGGCAAAGCGAAACCAGAGGGAAGAGAGAAAACGCACTGGAAATTATGGCTGATGACTTTTCTAGCAATCCCCAATCAGCGCAATAATGCGACAATATTTGAACAAAGTTGAGCCGCCTTTGAGCCTAACGAGAGCATCAGTAAAATGAGAACCAAGCTGAACCGAAAAATTAGTCTAATCCTTTGCTTCACAGTCATTCTCCTGAGCATTTGGGTATTCAACTCTCGAATGCAGCCTATGGCTTCTCAACCCGTATCTCAACCCGTTCTTCCGATCGCGCAAGCTGCTGTTTCAACCCTTTATCAAGCCATTGACGAGCAGCACCGCGATCGCTTCAGCATTGACAGTCGGCAAGTCATGTTACCTGGAACGCTGCCGAATGGGGACGTGCGGTTTAATGAGACGGATTTATTTACCGTTCTGCAAAACACTCAAGCCTATTTTCAAGCATATTCCCAAGACAACCCAGAGGTTTCGCGGGAAGGTATTTTAGGCACCCAAGGAGTTACTGTTGCGGATGTGCTCAATACGCTGGAATTTATGATCGCGACTCTCCAGGAGGATATTGCAGGTGGACAGCCAATTCGGTTAAAAGATCCGAAGTTTCTCAACGCCAACTTTCGGGTCATTCAGTGGGATGCTTACGACCCAGAAACTCCTAGTGAACGGCTGTTGCGGCTGACTAAATATGCGGTGTTTGAGCATCCTGGCTCTCGGAGGCAGACGGCGGAGTTTAATGTACCACTCTACCAACTAAAAGAAGAGGCGGAGTCGGATCAGTTTTACCTGAAGTACACCAAGCAAGAGGTTTTATCGGGGATTTATGAGCCAGGCGGGACTGAGTTTGGGCGGGTGGAGCCGTTGGCTTACCTAACGCGGGAGGGTTTTGAAGATGCTTTGCTGCAAGGAACCATCTCGATTAACTTCACCGATGGAACTACAGACTTTTTCAATGTCGATCGCAACAACGGTATTGCTTATATTCCCGGTGTTTCGGCTAATCGGCAAGGACGCTACTGGTACTTTAGAGCGGTGGATGGCATTAAAGGGTATGGGCACCAATTTGAGTCTAAAATCTCGATTAAACCAGGGGTGACCTTTGCAGGAGATGTGTTGAATCTGGGGTTGGGCAAGATTGTAGCGTTAGCGCACAGCACAGGGGGGCGATCGCAACTACAGTTAGGCGTTGTCGCGGATACGGGCGGAGCTTTTTTGCCAAATTTGCATCAACTAGATTTTCTGGCAGGCGTGTTTGGCGATCGCGATGCGTTCTATGCGGCAACCCAAAATCTGCCTGAATATGCTCAAGCTTACGTGTTGATTCACAAAGCGCCATTGCCAGCGCGCTGAGCCTTTCTCCATAAACCCATCATTCATAGAGACACCAAGCGTTACCATAAGGATCAGGTTTAAGTTTTTGAGACTCAATTCCTATTTGTACGACTGGAGATACGGGGCATGAATTTGGGCATGAATTTAGTTGCACTTCAGGGCTGGCTGGATAATGCGTCCTTCGCGGTCTTATTCATCACGATGCTAGCTTACTGGGCGGGCGCAGCATTTCCCAGGCTTGCTTACCTGACGGTGGCAGGAACGACGGGAATGGCGATCGCCAATCTCTGCATAGCGGCATTGCTGGGGGCGCGTTGGATTGAAGGCGGCTACTTTCCCTTAAGCAACCTATATGAATCGCTGTTTTTCATCGCGTGGGGCATCACTGCTGTCCATTTTTTGGCAGAGAACATGAGCCGCAGCAATTTGGTAGGCGTGGTGACGGCTCCGGTAGCAATGGGAATTTGTGCCTTTGCGGCGTTGTCTTTGCCCGACCAAATGCAAATATCGGAGCCGTTGGTGCCTGCCCTTAAGTCGAACTGGCTGATGATGCACGTGAGCGTGATGCTGCTCAGCTATGCCGCGTTAATGGTGGGGGCTGTGTTGGCGATCGCTTTCCTCGTTATTACTCGCGGACAAGAAATTGAGCTAAAGGGCAGTTCGGTGGGAACAGGCGGCTTCCGAGATTCTCGCTATCGGCTACGGAAAGCAGTTGAAGAACAGATTGATTCTGATCATACTAGGGGTGGAACGGCTGTGATGATGGCTTCAGCCTCCCTGCTAGGAACAGCAACGTTAACCCCTCAACGTCTAACCTTGGCAGACACGCTGGACAATATTAGCTATCGCATGATTGGGTTGGGGTTTCCGCTGCTGACTATTGGAATTATTGCAGGAGCAGTTTGGGCAAATGAGGCGTGGGGGTCTTACTGGAGTTGGGATCCCAAGGAAACTTGGGCAATGATTACCTGGCTAGTATTTGCGGCTTATCTTCATGCGCGGATTACGCGAGGATGGCAAGGACGCAAACCAGCGCTGTTAGCAGCTTCGGGGTTTGTAGTGGTCTGGGTTTGTTACTTGGGCGTTAACCTGCTGGGGAATGGACTGCATAGCTATGGGTGGTTTTTTTAGTTAAATAGAATGGTTGAGAAATTAGGGAGGCGTGAGCATGGATCATGATTTTGGGTTGCTGAGCAACGATGAGGTTTTGTATGTGCGGGCGGGTAGCGTTTTAATGTCCAACGCGACGTTCAAGGCGAGTGAGTTTTTGGATGCATTAGCGCAGTTAGTAAGCGAGCGGGAAGATGAGTGGTCGGATGAGCAAGAAGGATGGTTTAATGAACGGGGTTTGGGATGTGAGGTGCTGCGGTTTGGCAATCAAGGATGGCAAAAGGGGCGAGTGAGAATTCGCATGGAGTTTATTCCTGATGGACCAAAGTTGCTGAAGGAAGGGGCACCTACTCAGCGGGAAAGACCGCCCTATGAAGATGATATTTTTAAGCCGAGGGACAGCTACCAGCAAAGAGACCAACCCAGGGATAGCTATTCCCAGAGCGATCGCCCTAACCGCAGAGGAAAAGATGATTACCCCGAAATCTACCCCGATCTAGATGAATATTAACCTAGATGAATATTAACAATGGCAGATGCTGGTTGGACGTTGCATCATGCTCGACTGCACAGGGTATTGCGCGCTCTTCGAGATACCCGCAAGGGGTCGCGGCAGCTTTTGCTTAAAAATGAGCGGTTGCTAGTGGCAGTGTCGGGTGGACAGGACTCGCTTTGCTTGATGCAATTGCTGCTGGACTTACAGCCTAAGTGGAGTTGGGAACTGGCGATCGCCCATTGCAATCATCGTTGGCGGGCTGATGCGGCTGACAACGCGCTTTATGTGGAAGAAATTGCTCGGGCATGGCAGGTTCCCTACTTCTGCAAAACGGCGGTTGAGATTCCGACGAGCGAGGCAACGGCTAGAGCATGGCGTTATGAGGCTTTAGCTGAGATAGCGATCGCTGAGGGCTATGGGGTTGTAGTGACAGGTCATACTCAGAGCGATCGCGCTGAAACCACGCTCTACAATCTGCTGCGGGGCAGTGGAGCGGATGGGCTACAGGCATTGAGTTGGCAACGCGAGTTGGGTTCAGGCATCAGGTTAGTGCGTCCTCTGTTAGAAATGACCCGCACTGAAACGGCTGAATGCTGCCAACTCTTTCATCTTAAAGTCTGGGAAGATTCTACTAATCAAGATTTGCATTATGCCCGCAATCGCATTCGTCAAGAACTCATTCCTTATCTGCAAACCTACTTCAATCCGCAGGTCGAGCAAGCTTTGGCACAAACAGCGGATCTGCTAACTGCCGATGTGGATTACTTGAACCAGACTGCTCTTGAACTGCTGCAAAAAGCCCATTCAGAGTTAGGGCTAAATCGAGTCATGCTGCAATCAATTCCATTAGCGTTGCAGCGGCGAGTCATTCGACAATTTTTACAAAAAATTCTGCCGATCGCGCCTAGTTTTGATCAGGTTGAAAAGCTAGTAGGGTTGATTGGTGCGCCAAATCGCAGCCAGTGTGACCCGTTGCCAGGAGAAGCGATCGCCCAGGTTGAGGGTGACTGGATCCAGGTCAAACCGCAGAACTCTAAGGATTAAGGCTCAGATCCGTAAGCCAAGAAGTCTGTGATGGTGGGCGAGCGATCGGGGTCTTGAATGGTGTAAAGTGGCACTTCTCCGTAAAAAGAAGCCCATAGCGTATAAGTGCTGACAGTGCCCACTATGTAATCACATTGTGCCAGCGAATATAAGTCTTCAACCAGATGATGAGTAGCAAAAGTCGCATTAAAGGATGCGAAATCTTCTTTATTTTGCTGAACGTTTGAGCAAATTAAAAACCCTACTTTTTGACTTGGAAATAAAGCTTCCACCTTCTCCATAATGTGAAGGTATTGATCAACTTCATAAAAATATTTACCGTCCATAAACTCAGCGTAATCGCCTTGACGAATATGCACACCTATCAGAACCTGACAAGATTGGCGAACGGTAGAGATCAAGGATTTTACACGCGATCGGTGCACTGAAATCGGAGCGAAATAATCTCGAATTTTATCTGCATGTTTGACAAAGTTAGAATTGTCACGAAATAGCCAGCCTCTGACGAAAACGACTTTTTTTTGAGTAACAAAGTCTAAAAACTCAGGGCTGCTTAAATCATATTCTTGGTTCTCTGGCAGGCGGAGCACAGCAAGAAGGGGGTTTGCAATCTTAGCTTTATTCACTCCAAAACCCAGGATACGGATAAGTTCATAGACCACTCTTCGCATCTGCTGATGAATAGGAAACCCCGATGGATTAATGGGGTAACGACACAGTAGATCGGTGCAGGTTGGCTCGAAAAACTGAGCGTATTCTTCAAAGGCAGGATTGATGATAGTTAAGTTATGCTCAATTGCAAAGGCAATGAAATGGGCAAAGAGAAATAGTCGGTTGGCTAATTGTCCAAATTTGCTGGAGATAACGATCATAATTTTGGGCGAAATTGTATTAAATGAGTGATGCGCGAACTGACCTTTAGCCGCCCTGACTTATCTAAACTGCTTGAACTGCCTGAACTGCCTGAACTGCCTGAACTGATTGGTAGACGTTAAAGGTTTGGGCGGCTGTTTTGTCCCAATCATATTGTTTGATGCGCTGAGATCCTTTAGAGATGAGGCGATCGCGCTCTAACGAACTGTTCATCAGTAATAACAATGCCTCTGCCAAATCAGAACTTGACTCAGGGTTAAAGAGAATGCCTGCATCTCCAATTACCTCAGGCAGGCTAGAAGTATTAGAGGCAATGACCGCAGTCTCGCAAGCCATGGCTTCTAGTGGCGGAATACCAAAGCCTTCATAAAAAGATGGATAGACCAGAGCAAGGCTACAGCGATACAGTTTGGCGAGATGGCGATCGGCAACCTGACCATAGTTTTGAATGCGATCGCTCAGTCCCATCTCTGCGATCTTCGTTTGCTCTTGACGTGTGAATGGAGCACCCACTACACAAAGCCGCAACTCAGAATTAACAGAGGCAACCTTGAGCAAGGCTGTCAGTAAGCCATCAAAGTTTTTGTAAGAGGTACGGCTTCCCACATACAAAAAATAAGGCTGAGAAGGCACAGGTTCAACCCCATATGCTAAGCTCACATCAATTTCTGACGCTAGATGGGTAACGGTAATCTTATCTTCTAGAAAGGGATAGTAACTTAATAGATCCTGCTTTGTGTTCTCAGAAATACAAATAATTGCTTGAGCGCGCAATATCGCTTTATGTTTGTTTTTGACATCCTGATGATCAGGATCAACGCGCTCATGAATGAAATCATGAACAGTCAGGACAATAGGAAATGGATAAGCATCAATAGGCTGATAGTTAAGGAGTGAGTAGTAAGTAGGGTGCAGTAAATCGAAAGATTGCCGCTGGGTGAATGTTTGAAAATATTGCTGACCCACCCAATAAGAAATTCGTCGCATCCCAGAGATCTCAGGTCTGGGAAAAAACCGTAGGTCAAGGTTGGGGTGAGCCGGGTAGTTAAGGTGCTGCCGACGGCAAGTCGTTAGGACTGGAGTATCGTGGTGGGGAAGGCGGCTAATTAAGTTGGCAAAGTAACGGTTAATGCCTCCGGCAGATTGGATTGCATAGATGTTGCCGTCATAGAGAATTTTCATGATTCTTTCCCCTAAGGTTGTTGAACTGGTTCTTTAAAGACGCTGCGTCTCCACCAGCAGTGTTCAGTGAACAATTCTTGAAAGTCAGACTGGTCAAAGAAATATTGGTAAACGTCTAGGCGGGATAGGGGCTTGAGGCGCAAATACTTTTGCCCCGATTCTCTTAATTTTGCTTCGACTCCTTTTTGTGGAAGTTGACCGAATTTCCAGGGAAGGTATTGTTTTCTAAAGATAAAATCACAGAGGTAGGCACTAAATGTACTTTGCATATGCCACAGCATGACTTGCTGACTCCCCAAAAAATCAATTCCTTGTCGTCGCTCATACTGAAACGGGAGGCTTTGCGGATGATAGGCATCGAGATAAAGTGGGTTCTCAAACAGAATGTAATTTTCTAAACCTTGCAAAATTTGCGAGAGATCATCTTGATAAATTTCTTGGGTATAAAGCAGGTGCCGAAACAAGTCTTGATCACTAGAAATTAGTGGGCGATCGCGGTAGCCTAGCCAGCGAGTATGGGCATCTGCCGCGTTAATTCGTCTGTCCCAAGCCTGAGCGGAGTACGTCGCAACATTGTTAGCAAACAGCGTTAGATGATGGTAATATTGGTCAAACCAATCCGGCTGATTCACGACGGTAAGTGCCGGACAACCCTGCAAAATAAAAGTCTTGCCACTGAATTTTTTTGCTAGTTGATCGGGTGACTCATTAAAGACAATATCACCGTCGTAATGAATTATTTTTTCCTTAGCAAAGTATCGAGCAATGACCAGCCATCTTAAAAAGCATTTCTTCTCATAATCTCCAAATTGGTCAAGCGCTTGGAACGATCGCTCCAACTCGACATAAATTGAATTTGCATTGTGCAGGATATAGCCCGATTCAATTAAATTATCCTTGTAGCGCTCATCCAGCCGCTCGAACCCTTCAAGGAAGAGAACATCTAGTTTTGAACTAAAGTTGAGACGCTGATTTCTTTTGCCCACAAAGTGGAGAGGAACAGCTTGCTCAAATTTCTGTGCATTCGACTTGCACCAAGCAACAATTACAGATCTCATGGTTTTGCTCCACTGTGAGCAGCTAGCGGTTCTCGCTTCAAGCCAACAATAGGAGCCAATTTTTCTAATAATAAATCTCTAGAGAACTCTGTTTGAATGGTTTTCTTAGCCTCTGCCCCCAACTGCCGACACCAGGCAGGATTGTTCCAAAGCTGAATGGCATAATCAGAAAACTCTTCTGCATTTTCAGCAATGAGTCCGTTGAATTGATGATGGATAGGGAATGCTTTTGTCGCACAGTTTAGGGCAAGCACCGGAACTCCGTGTGCCATTGCCTCGATAATTTTAACGGGCTGACCTGTGCCACCAAATACCGGACAAATCATGAACCGAGCCTGTTGATAAATTGGCTTAAGGCTAGGCACAAACCCAGATAAGAGAACCCCTGATTCTGCACAAATGTCTTGACAGCAGGCACCTGTTACTTGCAGCGTAAAGTCGGGAACGTGCGCTAATATTTGAGGCAAAACTTTTTTAACAAAGTAGAAATAGCCCTGTAAGTTGAAAGGGTTAGGGCCTGTTGGAAATACGACTGTACCGCTGTATTGATTGTCTAAGTGAGGAACCGTCTGCGTCATGGGTACCCAATGTACCTGCGGGTTATGAGTCTGCTGCTGGAGGACTTCGGTTTCGCTTTTAGAAATGGTAATGATGTGAGTGTAGCGATCGTAGATATAGAACTCTTCTGCTTTGGGAGAAAGCTGCTGTCGCTCAAAAAAGTCTTCTTTCAAAACAGTGTCGTCAACTTGAGCAGAACTGAGGGGTAGGTGCCGAAAATAAGGCTGTAATGCCTCTCTCATTTGATGATTGAGCGTAAATAGATCATGGGTGTCACTAATGCGCGGAATAGATTGCAACTGGCGATGGTTGAGCAATCCATCCCAGAAGGCATAATTCATAAAAATTAGGTCAGGCGGGTTGCGTCGAAGGACTGATTGAAACCATCGACGCATCCCTGGGGGGGTTTGGGCAAGGGAGTCGATGGGGGGTTGCCACCGACACACTTGATAAAACTTTCGGTATATTCGGGCAAACCGATAATCCCAGCGAGTCGCTTGATAGACAAGAACATCCTTGACTCCCCTGGCTTTAAGCGCCTGGATGCTGTCTGCTTCCCAAGGAGTCTCAGAACACAGCGTAGAACTGACTAGCGTAATCGCACAGCCTAGGTCTTTCAAACCACTTAAAATTTCTAAGCAGCGCTTATGAGCCCCTGATCGGGGTGGGCAGGGATTGTGAGGAAAGAAGAATAGGACTTTTTGGGGCATGGGTAGAGAGGCTGAAGAGATTAAGTCTGACTGCTTAAGAAACGGCTCACGTTTTGCTTAGTTAAGTGCGCCAAGTGCTTCAGGGTTTTGGGTGAGATTTGGCATTTTAGACCTTCTTGAAGTTGAGCGATCGCCGCCCTCAAATCCCCTATAGCTCTCAGTTTGTTGGCTCGATTGAACGCATCAATGGCGTAATATTCTTTTGCCTTGGAGGTTAGCATGTAGGCAGTTTCTCTGGGCAAATATGAGTGAGCAATTTCGATTGCACAACGAGTATCTGCAATGTTTCTGCCCGTTTTGATTAAACGAGATGATTCGGATGAGGAATGAAGTCGGAAACAGGCTAGAGTCTGAGGCTCGTACCAGATTGAGAAATAAGCAGCGATTCGCGTCCACATTTCCCAATCAGCGGCGGAGCGAGCTTGGGGGCAGAATCCACCGATTTGTTCATAGATTTCACGTTTGACCACAATAGAGGGAAACTGGATGCGCTGCATGGTAGCAATTTGCTTGAGCCAGTCTGCCAGGATTCCGGATGATTCTCGCTCTAAAAGCGATGTGAATAAGGTTTGATCCTGTTCGTTGATGTAACGATGCCGACAGAAGGCAGCCCCGACTGTGGAGTCTTGGCTTAACCCGACTTGTAAGGATTGATAAAAACCAGGTAAAACAAAATCATCTTGGTGCAAGATATGAATCCATTTGCCTGTAGCACGTTGAATACAGTTATTCCAAGTCTTGATTTGTCCTTGGTTTTGAAGCTGACGATGAAAGGTAATTCTACCGTTCCCCAGGAGTTGAACTAAAGGCTCTGGATCATCTTCAGTCGAGCAATCATCAATGACTTCAATATGCATGACTGCTGCGCCCGGATCTTGTTCGAGAACGCTGCGGAGAGTTTGTTCTAGATAGGCAGTCCCGTTGTAGGTCGGTACCATCACTGACCAGAACGGGCGAACCCGATCGTCAGGAACAGGATCTATTAAAGGACAATAAGGCAGCGTTGAGCTTTCCATGTCTGTATTCAGTTCTCCATAAAAAGAGTATTAACTGACTTATTCAACTTCCATTGATAGGGTGTGGTCAGCCAATTCAAAAATTCATAGGTTAGCAATAGCTTTTTTACGCGATTGCGGCTTCCTAAATAACGTAAAACTCTATATCGGCTCAAGATCATAATTTCGGTACAAGTTGTTTGAAAATAGCAGAAGTAGAATTTTTGACACCAGACTTGGTAGAACCTTTCCTTTGCTTGATAAAAAGCCTGGTCAAAGTTTCCTGAACTCAAATGAGTTAAATGAAAATCGATGACGTAACATGAATATCCTCGAAGAATCGCATTTAGGCACAGATTAGTTGCATAAAAATGAAACCCCTTAAGATCTTGAGAACAAATGTTTTTTGCAGATGATTTAATGATAAAAAAGTTCTCGTCTAATGAATAAATCTTCTGTTGGAAATCCCCTGTCCAATTTTGCGTACTTGGATCGCTGATCTTAGCGACAAGCTGGTGGTGTGTGTTGAAACCCGCGTTCCCAGCAATTGCTCATTGAGGATCTTGATTTTCTAAATCATTCAAAACCCTGCTCAGTTGATCGAACCCATGCCCTTGGTCAAGTAGCAGGTCTTGATGGCAAAAAATTATGTAAGGCTCAGGAGTAGTGAGATGAATGTGTCTCAGGGTTTCATAGGAATCATAAATATTGCCGTTGGAATTATCAAACAATGAATATCGACATCGTTTTTCATCGAATCCACTCTCGATAAAAGACGCTTTCATCTGTTTGTACTGGTCAAGTTTATTGGCGATCGTGCAAATATGAAAGAGTTTCATAGATTCTCTAATCCTGACTATGTTTTTTTAGGTTTAGAAACGATCTAAATGTTGTACGTCTTCCATCCTATGAATAAGAGCTTAAATAATCCGTCGGAAGATCTTAACCACTTAGGATTAGAATAACTATCCCATTACATTTTGAGCGATTCTGCTTGTTTCCCAGTTCAAAATAGGTCTGACCACACCTGGAAAATGCTGGACATAGTTCCCTCTTGCAGAAAGTCCATTAATTGAATCAGTGACATTAAATGCAACAGCATCTAGTTCATGAAAGTAGATGACGAAAGGATCTTGCTCAATAATTGCAACACTTACGGCTACCATTCCTTCTGACAGAAAGTTGCCAGGAACCCACATCGTTGAGCTATAGTAACCCTTAGCACGAGGCTTCTTTCGCATCTCTGACGTGATGTCATGGGAACTCAAAATATGAACACCATTCTCATTAAATAAATTAATCGAGTGTGTAAAGACTGCATCACTCTTGAGTACTTCATATACCATTGTGATTCCAACAGGCTTTGTGATATCAAAATTATCCATAATCTTTCCATCCTCATTGTGGACATTCACTTCTACAAGACGAGCGATATTGTTTCCAGGAGCTTTGTCTAAATGTCTCCAGCTTCGTCGGGCAGTGGTACCAAAGTCAGATTTAAGATAAGCGTGAACGACTTGTTCTGTTCTTCCACTAGACTTCACTGAACCATTCTCTAACAGAATTGCAGTGTTGCACAGCCGAGTTACCGTTTCCATACTATGACTGACAAATATTACGGTACGCCCCTCGTTCGCAACCGTCTCCATTTTTCCTAAGCATTTCTTTTGAAAAGCGCTATCCCCAACTGCTAGAACTTCATCCACGATTAAGACTTCTGGTTCTAGGTGAGCAGCTACTGCAAAGGCTAAGCGGACATACATCCCAGAGGAGTATCGTTTTACAGGTGTATCTAAAAACCTTTCAATCTCAGCAAAAGCAACAATTTCATCAAATTTTCGTTTGATCTCTGTTTTTTCCATTCCTAGAATTGCACCGTTGAGAAAAACGTTCTCCCGCCCAGTTAATTCTGGGTGAAAACCCGTTCCCACTTCCAGTAAACTTGCGACTCTTCCTTTGATGCGAATTGAGCCATGGGTCGGTTCTGTAATCCGGCTCAAGATTTTTAGCAGCGTTGATTTTCCTGCTCCATTGCGCCCAATAATGCCCACGCGATCGCCCTGCTGAATCTCAAAGTTGACATCTTTCAGCGCCCAAAAATCTTCGTTGCTAGAGCTGCGGGGTTTGACATTCTTGCGATTAAATAGCGCTTGACCCAGCGATCGCGCTCCATTGGTCATGGCATCCCGAAAGGTAGTGTAGCCCTCCTGCTGATGGCTAACAGTGTACTTCTTGCTGAGATTTTCAACGCGAATAATCGGGTTAGACATAAGTCCTACATTCCTAACTCATCGGGCAAAACGGACAATACAAAACTGGTAAATGATTCTGCTAATTTAAGAGCAAACTCTGTCTCATTCATAGAGAACCCTTCCCCGGTTCACGGCTTCGTTCACAAGGGAGTTCTTCACCGTTACTCTTTTCTCTACCTCTTGATGAGTGAGTACCAGTAACTCTGTTGGAGCAGTCAACCCCCACAAAAACTCATAGGCATGACTTGCGCGGCGATGATGGGGCTGATCCGAGTCTGAAAGAATGATCAGCAGATCGATATCACTGTCCACTGTTGGCCCCCCATAGGCGTGTGAACCAAAGGGAATAATTTTCTCTGGCTGTAGCCGTTTGACTAACCGCGATACAATTTCATTCAATACTTCAGACGACAGTAGCTGCATAATCCCTAGTTCATCACTTAAATGACAACAATTAGTTTTGTTCTCGTCTGAAGTCTGACTCTCAACAACAGGGTATTCGGTTCTTAATTAACCTATACACGTACCAGTTAGCTTAGTCAGGAAAAACATAGAACAAAGGATATCTCCAAGAGACCTGAATACCAGTCAAATCACATCAGCAAACGTGCGCTCAACCTTGCGGAAATACCAAATACCCGTTGCCAGTAAAAAGAACACCAGCCCAATCGAAAGGGCAAATCCGGGTAGATAAATCTCTGATTGCCCGCGCAGAATTGCCCAGCGGAAGCCGTCGATGACACCGACCATTGGGTTAAGTGAATAAAGCAATTGCCACTGCTGAGGCACCACGTTGGTACTAAAGCCTACTGGGGAAATGTACAGACCAAACTGGACGAGAAAGGGAACGACGTAGCGAAAATCGCGGTATTGAACGTTGAGGGCTGCTAACCACAACCCTACGCCCATAGAGGCAGCAAAAGCGATCGCCACAAAAATAGGCAGCGTTAAAATTCGCCAGTCTGGCACAAAATTACACCAAGCCATCAAGCCCAGCAAAATAATGCCCGAGATCATAAAATCAACAAAGCTAACGATCACGGCACTCGTAGGCACAATTAACCGAGGAAAATATACTTTAGACAACAGGTTAGCATTGCTAATTAAACTATTACTACACTCTGAAAGCGCACCCGAAAAGAACTGCCAGGGCAACATTCCTGCGAACACCAGAATCTGATAGGGCACACCTGGAGGAGAAGGGAGTTTTGCCAAATTGCCAAACACTACTGTAAACACCACCATTGTCAAAAATGGGCGAATTAATGCCCAAGCAATGCCAATGACTGTTTGCTTATAGCGCACCAAAATATCGCGCCATGCCAAGAAATAGAATAACTCTCGATACTTCCAAAGATCTCTCCAATACTGGGATTCAGTGCGCCCCGCTTCAATAATCAGTTCGTCAGTTGTTCCCATAGGTCTCGGTTAGAAATTTTGCATTGGGTTACTCTATCTTTTGCGGTTTCCTGAACGGCTCATCAGGAAGTTCTGCTAGCTTTGATGATTGCTAATCGCTGGATTTTGGGGCACAGAGGACTTTATTTTTGAGGTTTTGGTAGTCTCTTTAAAGGGATCTTTACCCAGACTGCAAGGGCGCACGGTTACTAGTTGCTTCAGCGCCAGGTAAAGAAAGGGGGGAATGGTTTGATAATAGCGTTTCCATAGCCGGCGAGGTTCTTGCACTAAACGATAGAGCCACTCTAGCCCCAGCTTGCGCACCCAAAGGGGTGCCCACTTATGAAGTCCTGCATAGACTGGAAACACGCCTCCTAAGCCTAGCATTACCGTATTAATCTTGCCTTGATGCTCGCTCATCCAAATTTCTTGTTTGGGGCATCCTAATGAAACAAAAACAATACCTGCCTCACTGCTATTAATTTTCTCAATAATATCGGCATCTTCCTCAGAGTTCAAAGGACGAAAGGGTAAGGGTTCCATCCCTGCAATTTGTAGCTGAGGGAATTCTTGCTGCAATCGAACTCTCATTCGATCTAACGTTTCTCGTTCAGAACCCACAAAGAACACACTAATTTTTTTGACTGAAACTTGGTGGCATAGGGCTAGCAAGATATCCATCCCTGCTACCCGATTTTGTCGCCAAACGCCTAATAGATTCATTAGCCAGACCAGGGGCATTCCATCGGGGGTAACTAAATCGGCGTTGGATAACACTGCTGCAAATTGAGGATTGCGATGGGCTTCCATCAACATATGCACATTAGCAACACAGACGACTTTACTGAGTCGGCGCTTAGCCCATTTTAATATCAATTCAATTTGATAATCGAAGGGCACGGCAGTCACTGGAAATCCAATCACACTCTGTTTGGGGGGCAATAGCTCTAGAGTCATGATGCTTCTCTTACACTTGTACTTCTGGTTGACAAAGGGGGAAGTACCTAACCGGGTTCAACGAACATTACGCGACCCTGGCTGGGTGATTGCCCTTTGGTATTGCACTGACCTGATGACTCTGTGCTAAAAGCACTTTTAAAGCGCAACCACAAACCGAAATGCGACAGACCGAAGTGCGATCGTAGGGATGAAGCGCCTGATACGTCTTCCCGATCGCCCTATCAGTAAATTCAATGAGACAAAAAATACGGTGGAAGAAAAGACTTAAGATTATCTAGAAGATTCCAAATCAGAATGAACGGGTTTAGCTAGATAAAATCAATCTTTCCAGTAGATGCGAGAGATGCTGTAAATCGTTCTGGTCTGTAGCTTTGCGCTGATAGATGCTGATAGATGCTGACGGATAGATGCGAGCGAGTTAGTACGTCATTGCGTGTAAATGCTCTTAAGCTCTACCCTGACACAGAAATGTAAAGGATGCAAGAGGTGATACTGAGTCAGGACGTTTTTCTACGGAAAAACTAAGTATGTATACGCAAGACGTGTTAATGAGTCTAACTTTATGAGCAGTTAGCATGGAAATAAATTCTTCGTTCTTTTTAGCTGACCTCATGGCTTTGAATGACCATACCCAAAACAGGGATACTCGATACCCGAAGCTGTTCTAAGGCTTGTTCTGCTAGCGATCGCTTCAGCCTTCCCAATTGTGATACCAACATCACGCCATGGGTATGGGTAGCCATGAGGTGAGCATCGGCAAAACCTAAGAGCGGCGGCGCATCATAAATCACCAGGTCAAAGTTATTGTTAACCTGCATCATAAGATGGTGCATTCGCTGGGAGGACAGAAGTCGGGTGGGGTCAGGGGGGACTGCTCCAGCCGTCAAGACAAACAGATTAGGTTCCACAAGCGATCGCTGAATGGCTCCTTTTAAGTCCATCTGTCCTGCCAACACATCAATTAATCCGCCCTTGTTAGGTAATCCGACATATTCATGCACCCTGGGGCAGCGTAAATCCGTATCCACTAGCAATACTCGCTGACCCATTGCCGCTGCCGCCTGTGCCAGATAGACCGAAATCGTCGATTTACCCTCTCCCGGCATGGCAGAACTAATGACTAAGGACTGAACAGGTACGTCAGTATTGAGTAGCCGAATATTGGCATAGAGCGATCGGAAAGATTCGGCAAAGGGATCGGCTTCGTAGTAGTGACGGCGAACTTTACCGTTATGTTTACCCCCATTAAACTCACGCAAAGTGCTTGCTCCTACAGTCTGGAGCACGGGCGCTAAGTTGATAATCGGCGCAGCATGACTCAACGTATCATTGTAAGGAATGATGCCTAGCAACGGCAGTTTAATTAAGCGCTTGAGTTCTTCAGGGGTGTAAATCACATCTGCTAATCGGTTCATAGCAAGCGCGGCTCCAGTCCCCAGCAACAATCCTAAGATAGCGCCCAGGGCAAGATTCCGAGCCATGCTGCTGTCGAAAGGTTGGGGCGAAGTGGTAGGGGTAATTAATTCCCAAGGGATTTCGCGTTGGGCAATATCAATTTCTTGGGCTTGGCGTTTAGCTAAAAGCTGGTTCAATGCCTCAGTCGCAATTTGCAACTCTCGTTGGACATCGGTGAAAGAACGGGAAACGCCTGCCAATTGCCTAACTTCAGAGTTTAGAGACCCTAGCTTGGCGGTTAAAGAGCGATCGCGCACCTGTAACTCTCGAATTTTTCCTGCCACTTCGCGTTGTACCTGCTGGCTTTCCCGCTCTAGCAACGATACTAAATTGTTACGTTCTTCCCGTAGCACTTGCAGGTCAGGGGTTTCTTCGGTGTAAACCGTAGTAGCTTCAGCAATCTTGCCATCTAATTCAATCATGCGGTTGAGTAACGATTGATAGCGGGGATTCTCGCTTAATGCCGAAGACGCTGCAACTTCAGGCGATCGCCCCGCCAATTGTCCCTGCAAATCACCTGATAACGCCGCCGCTTGTTCAAGCTGTACCTGCGTTTCAAGCTGTTGCTGCTTAAAATCTCCGACCTGCCCCGAAAGCTGCGACCCTTTGGCTTCAGGATCAATAATATCGTTACCCTGCCGAAGCGCTTGGAGTTCTCCTTGCAACGATTGCACCTGCTGCTGTAAATCAGGCAGCTTGCCCTCCACAAACTCAATGCCCTTGCGAATCGCTAGCTGCCGCGACTGAAGGCTGTAGTCTAGATAGGCTTTGGCAGTGAGATCGAGTAAAGATTTAACCTGCTGTGGTTTTAATCCTTGATACGTGACCTGAATAATGTTGGAATCCTTCCCGACTACCTCCACGCGAAGGTTGCTAGTAATAAATTTATAGCAACTATCGTTTGGGCTTTCACCGAGGGGTATTGATGAAGTGGAAGCCCCAAACTGTTCACAAGCGTCAGGATATTGCATCTTAAATCGTTTGACCACGGGCAGCAATATCTTCGGGCTACCTAAGATTTTTAGTAAATCTGGAGTTACCCCTTGAGCCTGAGATTGGCGCCCTGTCAATGCTTCCGGCAACGAAGAAATCACATCCGATTCTGCGGTATTGGGTTGAATTAATAGCTCAAACTGTGCCTGATAGCTAGGGACATCTAAAGACCCCTTTAATCCTGCCGCTACCATGACCGCTGCTGTAATGCCTATTACTAAAATTGCCCGTCGTCGCAGTGCGCCCAGAACCTGACCCAGGTCTAATCCGCTCTCGTCGGCTTGCGGTGGGATGCCGCCATTCATCAAACCCATTGGTTGACTATAGGATGTTGTTTTCATCTTTAACCCTGCTTACTTTTATCTTTCAAACAGCGCTGTCTCTTACAACAGTCCTGTTTTTCAAACAGATCTATCTTTGAAAGGCTAGTCCAGCGGCTCACTGGAAAATGCGGAAGAAGTTAAACGGAAATTGAAAAATTGAAAAGACGCTTCCTAAGGGGGCTAAGACTTGTCCCAACGTATCGGAAGTAGCGGCTAAGCCCGATCGCCCGACAACAACAACATCGTTATTACGCAGCGACGGATTTTTACCATCGGCAATGCCTTGGGTAAAATCAACCGGAATTTCTTCTCGGGACACCGAACCATCTTCATTCAGCCGCACCAAATTGACAGATGCGCGTCGTGCTCGATTGTTAAATCCACCCGCCGCCAAAATTGCCTGGTTAAGCGGTGTATTGGGCGGTAGCTCGAAGGTGCCAGGCTGCGACACTTCGCCTACCACGTTGATTTTGATGGAGTCGGGAGAGAAACTGGTGCTTGCCAATGCCGATGCCTCAGCCGGATCAAGGGCGGCGACCTGGGTCACAACAATAGAATCGCCTTCTTGCAAAATTGGGTCTTGATTTGCATCACCCGATTTCAAAAGATCCCAAAGATTAACCTTAAACTCTTGAGGAGTGCCCGATCGCGTGGGTCTACGAATCAGAATTTCCCGAATATTTGCCGTTGGCTTAATGCCGCCTGCCACTTGAATGGCACGGGTCACGGTAGGCAAACCGCCGCCGCCACCACTCCCCGGAACTCCCGCTTCTCCAGTCCGGGCAGAACCCGTCACGGTGTAAGGCCCCGGACGAAAGACCTCGCCAGCAACGGAGATATTAATAGGCTCAGAATTATTAGCAGCAAAGCTGGCATCGGATAGCAACCCCGATTCAGCAACATTGAGAGTTTCGGTGGCGGGGACAAAAATAGTGTCGCCATCTTTTAGGGCAAGGTCGTATTTTAAATCTCCTGTTTGCAAAAGCTGCATCAAGTCAACATTAATGATCTGTTCTGTCCCATCGCGCCGCGGACGACGGATTTCGACTTGGCGCACGTTGGCGCTTAGGGTGGTGCCGCCGGCTGTTTGGAGAAGTTGATTAATGGTAGGGAATTCTCCGCCTTCGACGTTAACGCTGTAGGCTCCGGGTCGGCTGACTTCGCCCGCCACACCAATTTCGAGGGGACGACGACTCAGCAAGCTGAGAGTAATGAGGGGACGGCGCAAAAATTGGCTGTACCCTGCCGCGATCGCCGCTGTGGCTTGATCAACGGTCATGCCATCGACAGAAATGTTGCCAGCCAAGGGCAAGTTGAGAGTACCATCTGCCAAAACTTGGGTTTCGCCGCTGTACTGAGGGGCGCGGAAAATATCAATCCGAACGCGATCGCCTGCTCCTAGGGTGTAGGGCTCGCCCTGAGTCACAGCAGCAATTAGGAGAGGCTGGTCTGGGGGTAGAGCAGTGGCGATCGCGGGGTGAGCCCAGGTTAGCAAGGTCACTAACAAAGCAGGCTGTAGAGCGAAGTGTACTGAGGAAAACGGTGCCCGTGGGGATATCCAAAAGCGCTGAAAAATCATAAGCTGCGGCGTGCTCCCTGGTAATCTTTGCAACTAGAAGAGCTCATTATTGCCCTTTGTTTGTGAATACCTCTTCAAGGGTGTAGGCATCTTATCAGTACAAAAATAAATATTTCCTATAAAGTTCGTGGGAAGAATTAGTGAATTTCGCGTCAGTAACTCTTTCGTATAAATATGGCTACCTCTAAATATGGCTACCTCACATCTCTTTGTCTAGTGTGTAGGAGTGAGCTAGGAGGATTAAGAAAATTTACTTTACTTAAACCAGTGCTTTAGGATCGTGGGTTTGGTTAAAGGTTGTAAAGTTTTGGTCAGATTCTAAATGTCCATCCACCAGGTTCACAATGCGATCGGCAACATCTAAAATCCGGTTATCGTGAGTCACCATGAGAATCGTGCAGCCCTGATCTTTTGCCAGGGTTTGCATCAGCGTCACGACATCGCGCCCAGATTGTTTATCAAGAGCAGCGGTCGGTTCGTCTGCCAGAATTAGCGAAGGCTGGTTGACCAAGGCACGGGCGATCGCTACCCGTTGTTTCTGCCCCCCCGACAGCGCTTTGGGCTTGTAGTCTACCCGTTCAGCCAACCCAACCTGAGAGAGCATTTCTGTGGCGCGTTGACGCTTGTTCCCCCAATCTTTAAGAACTTCGACTGCCATTTCTACATTTTGGGAAGCAGTCAAAGAATCAAATAAATTATGTCCCTGAAAGATAAAGCCAATATTGCGGCGAACCTCTACTAATTCCGATTTGCTCAACCCCACTAGCTCTTGCCCCAGCACATTTAAGCTGCCCTCTTGCAAAAACCGCAGTGCGCCAATCAAGGTCAGCAAGGTCGTTTTACCCGAACCGGAAGGTCCTGTCATAATGACGATCTGCCCTTTGGGTAACTCTAAATTAATGTCATAAAGAACTTGTTTGCGCAGGTCGCCTTGACCATAGTAATAGTCTAAATGGCGAACGCTAACGGCAATATTTTCTAAAGAATTTTCTAAAGAAGAGTTGGGAGAATCACTGGATAAATTATTGGATGAATCGTTAAGTGAATGGTTCATGTGCCGAAAACCTCAGCAGGATCAGTAGATTGAACTTTACGAACGGCGATCGCCCCTGAAATTAGGCACATAATTACTGTTGCAACTAACGTGTTGAAGGCACGGGGAGGAGTCATTTGCATTAACAGTCCCGTTGCATCTGCCGTTACCCGGTACAGTCCAAAGCTAATTAAAAAACCGGGTAAAAATCCTAATAAACCCATAAAAACAGCTTGCTGAATCACAACTTTTAGTAAGAAGAAGTTAGAGTAACCCATCGCCTTCAGCGTTGCATATTCTGCCCAGTGTTCAGCAACATCTGTATAAAGAATTTGGTAAACGATAATCACCCCGACTAAAAAGCTCATAACGGTCAACAGCGAAAAGACAAACCCAATATTCGTATTTTCCTTCCAATAAGTGAGTTCCTTGTTGACAAAATCCTCTTTGCTATAAATCAAAATATCAATGGGCAACCGTTGCGTTAAGGTTTGAACCAATACAGCTACATCTGCCCCAGGAGCCACTTTCAACAGTCCAATATCAACCGTATTCAAGTTTCGCTCATCCGCATCGGGACCGAGATTTGAAAAGTAGCGGACAAAGTTTTGATCGCTCATCAAAACGTTGCCGTTACCCGATGTAAAGTCAGTGCCCAAAGGAAAAGTTCCCACTAGCCGCACCTCTTGCTTCGCTACTTCTGTCACTGTTCCGATCGCCAAAGAACCGACTTCGGAGCGCGACTTTGAATCAACCATCGCAGTGCGAGGCATTTGTAACGCCGATCGCTTTGCCAAAATTTCAGGGAGGGGCAGCACAGGATCGCTCAAGTTAAACGCTAAGACTCTCAATGGGCGAATACTTTTGGTATCTGGGTTTTTCCAGTCGGCAGTGGTGGTGTAAAGCGGATAAGCAGCGTCAACGCCCTCAAAAGCCTCAGCCTGATAAAGACGACGGCGAGCAAATTTTTCGGGAATAAACATACTGGTTTTGATGCGGTTTACCACGATAATATCGCCATTTAGCGCCTTGAGAAGCTGGACTTGACTATCGTATAGCGCGTTCTCAAACCCCTTAAAAATGAACATTAACACTACCGCGAAAGAAACGCCTGCCAGCGCAGTCAATAACCGCTGACGTTTATGAGTGAGATTAAACCAGGCTAACGGTGTGCGCATTTTCATTAGAACAACTCCACAGGCTCGGCTGTTACAACTTTACGAACAGAAATAAGCGCAGAAATAACGCACATTGTAATCGTTAGTATAAAAACCATGACCGCTCGCTGCCAATCCATTGCCACAGGCAAAGCGTTATTAGTCGCATCGGCAGCGAAAGCATAAAGACCAACGGCGATTAAAAAACCAGGAATGTATCCTAGAACTGAGAGAATGATGGCTTCTTGAATCACGACATTAAATAAATAACCACTGCGATACCCCATCGCCTTTAACGTGGCGTATTGCTTCATATGATCTGAAATATCGGTATAAAGAATCTGATAGACAATCACGACTCCAACGACACAGGATACGGCAACACCCATGCCAAAGATAAATCCAGTGGAAGTAGAAGTAATCCAGTAGGAGCGATCGTTCTCAATGATTTCTGCCTTCGTTTTAACCAGTACATCTTTGGGTAAAACTTGGCGCAATCGAGTAGCTACCGCCTGAACATCCGCTCCAGGCGCTAACTTTACCAGACCCATGTTAACCAGGTTCAACGGAATTTTTAGAAGGCGCAGGAAGTTTTGGTCACTGCTAATGACAGTGGCATCGGCGGCAAATCCTCCCCCTAGCTCATACTGTCCGCCAATGGTGACGGTACGGCGATCGACCTCGGTTTTTGTGCCAATTTCTTTAGAGCCATACTCTGGGCGAGAGAGGCGATCGAACAGCACAGTGTCGGGGCGATCGAGGGCTGTCAAAGTAGCGGGGCTATTCAACTCGGGCAACGAAAACACCCGATCTTGAGGATTGTAGGCAAACATAAATACCGCTCGGCTGTCGCGGGTTTGGGGGTTGCGCCACTGCAAATATCCTAAATACAACGGCATGACGCGCTCTACGTCTTTAATTCCAGCGGCTTGATAGAGGCGATCGCGAGGAAATGCTTTAGCGCTGCTAATTTCCAACGTTTGGGGCGAAACTAAAAACACGTCAGCATCCATGTACTGATAAAACATAGAGGCGCTTTGTGCCAGTGCGCCTAAGAATCCTAAGTTCATAAATACTAGTAAGACGGCGAATGCCACTCCAGCCAATGCCACCACCAAGCGGCTTTTCTCATGCACCAAATTCAGCCAAGCGAGGGGAACTCTCATGCTGCGTCTCCTAATCTGCTCGGTAATTTAGGGCTGAACATCAATTTTTACATCTACTTGCAGGTTAGTCAGTGCCTCTACAGCCTTGCCGTTGTCAAGCTGAATTTTGACTTCAACCACACGAGAATCGGCGTTAGCAGCAGGATCATCATCAAGAACGTCGTTTTTAAAGATTTGCCAGCCAATCGAAGATACTTTCCCTGTTAAAGGTTCGTTAAATGCACCATTGCGGCTAGAAATAACGGCAGGTTGTCCGGGACGAACTAAACCCACATCGGTTTCATAAACCTCGGCAACCACAAACATTTGGCTGGTATCACCTAAGTCTAAAATGCCGTCAGTGCCGATCGCCTCTCCCGCTCGAGTCACAACCCGCAGCACCCGCCCAGAACTAGGGGCACGAATGATGGTGCGTTCTAACCGAGCCTCAGCCAAATTTAGATTTTCTTGAGACGATTGCACAGCCGTTTCTACTTGAGCGACAGGCAAATTTGCCTGCTGGGACTGGGCTTGAGCTTGGGCATTCCGAAGATTAGCAGCTTGCTCTGATTCGTTCTGTGCAAGTAGCGCTTGAGCATTCTTGAGCCTCTCTTGGGCTTGACGAGTTGTACTAACCTGTTGATCAAGCGCTTGCTGGGAAATTGCTCCGGCTTGGCGGAGGCTCTGTTGCCGCGCTAAATCCTGAGTTGCCAGAGTAAGTTCTGACTCTAGCTGTCTAACGTTGGCTCGGAGTGCCTCGGTTTCAGCGCCGCCGGGAGCCTGGATCTGCTGGATTCGGGTTTGAGCTTCTTGAATTTGTGCCTCGCCTAGCTGGGTAGTTGCCTCCAGTCTTTGCCTGGCTTCAACAAGCTGGCTGGCTGCAAAGTCGCGTTCGGCAAGGCGTTCTTCGTAGCTGTCAAGATAGCCTAAAACGTCTCCAGCACGAACGGCATCGCCTTGTTTAACGTTCAAACGTTTGAGTAATTCTGTGTTGGGACCGCTAACTCGAATCACTTCGCCACGAGGTTCCAATCGCCCTAACGCCGCAACTTCTACTCGTTGAAGCGGCGTTGCGACGGATTCAGATTCGGCTACTGGCGTTGGTGCAATCAGTCGAGAAACGCCTAAACCTAGCAGACCCAGAGCGATCGCCCCTCCTGTTATGCCCACAACCCAGCCCTTTCTGAACGGAAATTTTTGACTCAAGTTCATAGCCTATGCCCCTTTGAGAGTTAGTGATTAATGCTATTCCAAATAGACTGTGAGCATTTTTCCAAGCAAGGCACCTTGTTCTTCAAAAGAAGTAACTTCTTCGTTGTAGAGCCTTCCCAGAATCAATCCATCTATCAAACTCAGTACAAATACAACAATTTTGGGATCTTGCACTCCCAATAGATCAGCTACCCGATCGCGAGCGCGATCGCAGACTTGTTTCAGGATTTCGTTGTGGCTGGCGGTATGCTCTTGCTGTTGATGAAAGTCAATTAGGAGAAGGGTTTGTTTAAGGAAATAATCTTCGTTCTTAGCAATGAAATGAAATGCTGCTTCAATCCGTTCTGCCAGGGTTTGAGCCGCTTCTAGTTCGGCTTCGGCTCTCAGCAAATCTTGGCGAGTCCATTCTTCAACCAATTGCTCAAACAGCATTTCTTTACTGGAAAAGTAATGATAGAGCGTGCCAGTTGAAACGCCTAAACCCTGGGCAATTTCTCGCATGGTAATAGCGGCATATCCTTTTTCAGCAAACATATCAAAGCACTGACTGAGCAGCTCTTTACGATAAAGATCATGGTCAACGATCTTGGGCATAAGTTGGCGCTGGCTCACAGGTAGGGAGAAAGGCAGTGTAGAGAAGAAAGATTTTCAAGTTAGTCTAAAAGTTGGACAAGATATTTTAATCGAACAATTGTTTTATAACACGCATAGCCAAAGTTTGTAAAATACAATTGCGGGTTTTTATGTAAATTGTTCATTCTAAAAGACTCTTGCTTAGCCGTAAATCTCCTAGTCAAAACTTTCTAAAATTTTCTATGACAGATGCCAAGACAGTACAAATTCGCTTTTTACCCAATGATGTTTCTGTCGTAGCAACGGTGGGAGAGGGGTTACTTCAGGTTGCCGATCGGGCTGGAGTGATGATTCCGACTGGGTGCTTGATGGGGTCTTGTCATGCTTGCGAGGTTGAGGTGGAAGAGGGGGAAGCGATTTGTGCTTGTATTAGCGCGGTGCCGCCAGGGTTAGATGAGATGACGATCAATCTTTTTGTTGATCCGACCTGGTAGTTAAGCAATCTGCGTTTGAGGGTAGGTCTAAATCGTTCGGTAGCGCTTCTCGAACTTTAGCCAGAGTTTGCGCTAAGGCAATATCTTCTGAATCTAATAACCCCAACAAACGGCAAGGCTGATCACGAGTGACAACAGGAAGCTGCTGCAATCCTCGCGCCGACATCCGGGCGATCGCTTCACTTAATAGCTCATCAGCATGAACGTACAGGATTTTGGTTGTACAAAATTTCTCGACTGGCTGATGGAGATCTGCGGCTGCACCCGGATCGACCTTAGCTTTTAGCAGCAGCCGATGGAAGTCTTGCAAGGTCAGAATACCGATAATTTGCTCGTCTTCCATAATTAGAGCGCTACGACAGCGATCGCCCACCAACCGAGTTCCCGCTTCTAGCAAAAGCATTGTCCCAGGAAGCTGCAACGGTAAAAGATGCATGGCTTCAGAAACTGTCAACGCCAAAGTTCCAGGCAAAAGCGCCGGCTCGGACGGCGGCAGTTTTGGCGTATTATCAATCACGACCGAAGGACTTAAGATCTCGATCGCCCAATTGCTTAAACCGACAGCCGCCATCAGCGGTAAAACAATTCGGTAATCGTGGGTCAATTCAAACAGTAACAAAATCGCAGTTAACGGAGCGCGTACACTCGCCGCCAAAACAGCCGCCATGCCGACCATTGCGTATGCTGGAGGAGATGCCATGGCGTTGTGCAGCATAGGAAGGGCGATCGCCAAAACCTTGGCATAGATCGATCCGAGGGAAGCGCCCAAAAACAATGCTGGAGCAAACACGCCACCCACAAAGCCGCTGCCAAAACTCAGGGCAGTCATCACCAGTTTTACCGCTAACAACGCGATCACCAACTGCAACGGAAACTGCACGTCTTGCAGCATCGACTCAACCGTTTCGTACCCCACTCCTAAAATTTGCGGCAGTTGCAGCGACACCAGCCCTAAACAAGCTCCCCCAATCACCGGATGCAGCGCCTGCGGAACTTTTGCTAACCAGCGAAACCCAGCCACCTGTCCCTGAAAACACTGCTGAGAGAACCGCAGCGATCGCTTATACAGCAAGGATACCACACTCGCCAACAGCCCCAAACCCACGTACAGAGGCAGTTCCATCAGACTTCGCACCTCGTAGGCAGGCAGCGCAAAAGCCGGACGAGAACTCAGCCCAATTTGCGCAATCCAAGCAGCAACCACAGCCGCCAATAGCACCACACTCGCGGCTGAAGAGGCAAATGTGGTGCCTAACACTACCTCCAAAGCAAAAAACACGCCTGCGATCGGGGCATTAAATCCCGCCGCCAACCCAGCAGCAGCGCCCGCTGCCAACAACAATCGCTGCCGTTCTTGAGAAACCTTCAGCCATTGCCCCAACAGCAAACTAAAGTATGCCCCAATCTCCACGCTAGGGCCTTCGGGGCCCAGGGAAGCACCGCTACCCAGCGATATCGAGGCAGCGGTCATTTTAGTGATGGGGTTGAGGATTTGAATGTCGCGATCGCCCTGTGCCACTTCGAGCAAGGTCGTTAGCCCTGGCCCAAAATTTTTGAAGCGCCATCGCATCGCGCCTATCACCAATCCACCTAACAGTGGAATCAATGCTAATGTCCAATGTCCCCAGGTAGAAAGGAAGCCGGAGACATGACCGAACATGACCGTACTAATGACGTGGATGAGCGATCGAAACAGCACTACTCCCGCACCTGCACCGCCTCCAACTAGCACTGCTAACAGCAAAACTATGGTTTCAGGGCTAGGCTGAAGACGGATGAGGAAATGGCTTAAAGAAAAGGTAGAAGAATTAGAATCAGTTGGCTCAGATTGAGTTAGCCCCTTGGCATTGGGGGTTAGTGTCATGGTCGAAAGTCGCGCACAAAACAGTTCAGGATCATGAAGCCCGATTTTATTTCTCTTCTATTTTGATGTAATTTAGAGCTTTTAGCTCTCCAATCCTTTTCCTATTGGCGCATTTGGCTTGCCCAATCACACCTGATCACATTAAGATGGTGCCGCCCATCAACCGCTGATAGCGATACTCTAACTCCGCCTTCATTAACGCCCAGCGTTCGATCGTCGGATCAATCTCAATTACCTTCTGAGCCGCCTCGCGCGCTAACTCCAGCACATCTTGATCTTCGACCAAACTCGCCAGTGCAAAATCGGGCAATCCAGATTGCCGCGTCCCCAGCACCTCACCGGGGCCTCGAAACCGCATATCCATTTCCGAAATAAAAAAACCATCTTGAGATTGTTCCAACACCTTTAGCCGTTGCTTTGCCGTTTCGCTTTTAGAACTGCTTATCAACAAGCAAAAAGATTGATCTGCGCCACGCCCCACCCGTCCCCGCAATTGATGAAGCTGCGACAATCCAAATCGCTCGGCGTGTTCAATTAACATTACCGTAGCGTTAGGCACATCAACTCCCACTTCAATCACGGTCGTGGAGACAATAATTTGGGTTTGGTTATGGCGAAATTGATTGATAGCTTCTTCTTTATCAGCCGAAGACATTCGCCCATGGAGTAAACCCACATTGAAGTCCGGAAAAACAGATTCTTGAAGATGTTTGTATTCTTCTGTTGCAGATTTGAGGTCGAGTTTTTCTGATTCTTCGACTAAGGGCAGCACAATATACACTTGGCGACCTTGTGCCACTTGGCGACGGATTAAGTCGTAGGTGTTAGGGCGATCGCGCCCTCCCAAAACTGTTGTTTTAATGGCTTGTCGTCCGGGTGGTAATTCATCAATTTGGCTGACATCTAAGTCTCCGTGCAGCGTTAACGCTAACGTTCGCGGAATGGGTGTCGCCGTCATGGTTAAAACATGGGGAAAGTCGCCCTTTTGCTGTAACCGCGCCCGTTGTTGCACCCCAAACCGATGCTGTTCATCAATCACGACTAAACCCAGCTTTTGAAACTTCACGGGGTCTTCAATTAATGCGTGCGTCCCGACTAACAAGGGCAATTCACCTGTGAGTAATTCTGCGTGAATTTTCTTTCGTTTTGAAGCTTTGGTCGAACCTGTCAAAAGTTCTACAGACAGATGCATTAAATTAAACCACTCTACCAGCTTGCGATAATGCTGCTCTGCCAAAACCTCAGTGGGAGCCATCAGTGCCGCCTGATAGCCCGACTGAATTGCCGCCAAAATTGCCACAACTCCTACAACGGTTTTACCCGAACCCACATCTCCTTGCACGAGTCGATTCATGGGCGTAGGCTGCTGTAAATCGTTGAGAATATCGTTAATCACCCGTTGCTGTGCGCCTGTGAACTTGAAGGGGAGAACTTCGTGAAACTGATCAATTAAATGTCCAGTCGGGGCAAGAGTAGCGCTGGTTTGCTGCTGACGTTGTGCCATACGGCGCTTGAGTAAACCGAGTTGCAGGTAGAAAAACTCGTCGAAAACAAGGCGGCGGCGGGCGGCGGTAAGGGCTTCGCTGTTGGGCGGAAAATGAATGTGGGCGATCGCTTCTTGAATCAGCACCAGTCCCTGTTTGTCACGCAAAGCATTGGGTAAAGAATCCTGGAGTTGTACCACTGCTGGCAATGCAGCCACCACAGCTTTTCGCACCACATCTGCGCTCACACCATCGGTCAGCGGATAAACAGGCACGACTCGTCCCACCTTCATTGAATCAATTGAGGCTTGGGAATGGTCAAGCACCTCAATTTGGGGATTTTCCAGCGTTACACCATACTTGTCGCGTTTTACCAGCCCAGAAGCGGCAATGACCGCTCCGGGTGGATACATTCGTTTTTGCTGCTGCTGCCAAGCCGGGTGCTGGAAACGGGCACCTGGGAAAAATCGCCCTAGCTTAAGCTGCCCACTGTGGTCTTTCACAACCAGTTCAAAAATGGTGAGCTTAGAGTTACGCGGGCTACTAAAACAGTTACAGCGTTTAACAGTGGCGATCAGCGTTACAGTTTCTCCTGGCTCCAAGTCACGGATGCTGACCTGGCGAGCATAGTCCATGTAGTCGCGGGGATAATAGTAAAGGATATCGCGGACGGTATAGAGCCCAAGTTTGGCTAGTTTTTCGCTGTTTTTTGCACCAATACCTGGAAGGAAGGTAACGGCTTGATCAAGGGTAATAGGAACTTTGCGTCCAGGTTCAACCAGGGGAGCAGTTTTAGGAACTCTAATTTTAGTAGGAGCAGCGGTTTTTTCAGAGGCAGTGAAGGGAGATGTTTCAGAAGGTGAACGACTTGAAGTAGTATCTGCGTGGAATTTATTTTCGAGGTCTTTTCGGGCTTGGTGGAGAACTCGGCGAGATTCGGCAACGAGGTGCTGGCGATCGGCAAAGTCAAGATTAGGGTATTGAGCAAACTGGGTGGCTATTTCTTGAAACCGTTGGCGATCGCTGATCGATAGTTCCGCCGGAGGTTCGTTGAGGCTAAAGCTGAGGAATTCGCTAAAACGGTACTGGTTGCCCATGAGGTCATTAAAGCCTCGTTCGGCTTCAACAGCGAGTGCTTTTTGGAGGCGCAGCCAATCCATCGTTACTCCTCGGGAGTTCCCTTTAATGCCATCCACCTGTCATATTATCGTTCGCAAGTTCAAAAGGTTTAGGGCAATTGGAAATGGGTAGCAACCACAGCAAAGATTCAAGGTTGAAAGCAGAAGTTTTGAAGCAACCGCACTTGAGCAATTGTTTCAAAGTCACGATCGTTGTGAATCAAAAGCAAATCATTCTCCAAGGCAGCTTGAGCAATGCAGCAATCAATCGGACTGCGAACCGTTAGCCCTTTGCGCCGCAAATCATAATAAATTCGTGCAGCCGCTTGCCAGGAATCATTCGTCAGTTCAATGTAATTTTGAGTTTCGAGATAGGTAGAGAGAAGTGTCCACTCTTTTTCATTCAAACTTCCCTGAAGCAGTTCCAGATGAGTGAATCGTGTCAGTACAACTTCCTGATCGCCAATCAAGGCTTCGAGTTTCTGGCGAACCTGACCCGTACGATCTCGAAAAACACTGATCCAAACAGAGGTATCAATCAGCAGCATGACGAGTTTGGCGGAGGTCTTTGTGGTCGAAGTTTTCGGTAAACTGAATTTGTCCTGCAAGGTCAAGCAGATTCCTCTTGCGGCGCGATCGCACCAGTTCTTTCAGCGCCAAGTTAAGCAGTTCTTCTTGAGTGGCGAGGTTCGTAAGCTGGAAGGCTTCGTCGAGAAGAGCTTCGTCAAGATTGAGAGTTATTTGCATAGAGAAACCAGACACAAAGCATGGTCTCTATATTTTAGCCTTAACGCCCCCTTGAGTAACTCGAAGAGATCGCCTCTCCTCCCTCTCGCCCGACAAACTCTCGTCTCTGGCGCGCTGCTTCACAGACACCGTTAGGGTCGCGCTCCTAAACTTTAGTTCAATGGATGATTTGAGCTATTGGTTGAATGCGAATGGGTAGAGGGCGATCGGCTTTGCCATCTTAAGGTGTCAGCAATCTTCTTAATTGCAATCTTTCAGCGACTTCAGTAATTCTTTCCCAATCAATCCACCAAACTTCCTCAGTTCTAGATATCCTATTATGTGATTTAAACACATACCAGAAGAAGTTAGCTTTATAACCACTTTATGAATATCCAAGTCACTTATTTCATCTATTTCAGCATTTGTGATCTTGCATACAGAACATTGAGACTGGTCTTCAATCTTTTTAGGTTCCCTCCTTGAAGCCTTTTTAGAATTACTAATTTCATTTAAGAATTGCATCTTTGACAATTCTTCGTGACTATCTACTTGGCAAAAGAAGGCAATATTCTTGTCTTTAGACCTATCTATTAAATCGAATATAAATTTAAGGTTGCTCAATTGCATCTCAGTCAAAGTATCAAAGTCGTTTATTATTTTTTCTCTTGAACTGGCATTTATATAGTTATTGAACTTGCCAATCAAGCCAACGAAAATATCTGAAGCTTGAATAAATAATTCATACTGCGAATCAACAAAAGAATAATTTTTTACCTCCTGGTTTGTATCAGTAATTCTATAGCCGTCGAAAATTTCCGAAATAGATATTTCGTTATCAAAAATATGAGTTGAGTTCTTAAACATATATACAGGTCTTAGATAGAATTGTGAGTAATTTTCTATTAACACATGATCTTTCTCGTCCATTACGAATGGAAGTGAATCTTTTCTCTTTGATAGTTTGAGTATTTGTTTAAGATAAGTTAATCCAAAATGAAATTCTTCTGTGTCTATATATCCATCAAACATTGAAATTAATGCTTCAATAAATTCTCGAACTAATTCCTTTTTTATATTAGGATAGCCAGAGTTATAAAATAATTTAGTTATGGATTCATTTTCAAGTTTTGCGAGCTTATACAAGTCATTTTTCAGATAGTCGGCAAGACCTAGATCTATCTGTAGTTCTTCTTTTGCACTTACTATTGCAGAATCAATAATATCTACAATAGACCAGTAAAGAATGTTTACACTTGAATAGTGAACATATAAATTGTTTTCCAAGAAATACTTTAAGAAACAATTTAACTTTATGGATTTTAAGCAGCTAAAAAAGTCGTCTCCCTTTGCAATGTGTTTAAATTTTACGTCTCTGATATTATTTTGTAGATTAAGGCTACTGAACAAAGGTCTAATATCAGGCTTGGAGCCTTCATGAACTAAACCTCCCAAAATAAAATTTGAATTAAAAGAGACATTGAAGTCGATTTCCTTTACATTGTTTTCTCTTACATAAAATTTTCTATGATTATTTGTCTCGTCGTAGTGAAAAGTGAAAGAACTGTCAAAGTCTGTCGTTGGTGAAAGTTTTTTCAGTATTTCTCTAATATCGCTGCTATCAAAATTTATCATTCATCCCCTTTTTAGGTACAAAGCCTAACGGTTAACTGCTTTTCCAGAACACTGTACCAAAAGCTTTTCTGCATCCTTTATATGAGGCAGAAGAGCTGCACCGAATTTTCACATTAGACCTCCCCCGATCGCCCCCTCCATACTCTGCTCCCCACAACATACCAACAATCGCCCCCTTCCCTAGTCCTCATACCAACTCGATCGCCATGCCGCCTCAGCTTGAGCGATCGCTTTTTGCCGATGCTTTTTCTGATATTCTCGCTTGAGTTTGGCAAGACGAACCGATAACTTACGGATTTGCGATCGTCCGTTCAGCACCATCGGATCACTAAATTCAATCTCCGACAACCGCAGCCGAATTGCCATCACTTGCGTTGTCGAGGCTTCCTGATTAGACGGCGTTTGAATGACCAGGCTCAGAAGATTTGGGGCAGCAGATTCGCCAGAGAGATCGGCTCTAGATGCCACTTCCAAAATAGGCTCGGGTAAGCGCTTGGGCAAAATATCTGCCTGTTGCAGCGCGCGATTGGTGACTTGGGAAAGAGTTTGCAGTTCGTCAGAGATTTTTTCCTCTAAGTCCTTCTGCCAGTGGAAAAGATCTTTAGGAATTAAGGCTCTAGCTTCGTCAAATGGAAGATCTGAAGAAGGCATTTCGTCGGAAGACTCGTTGCGAAAAATAGCGGCGAAGAGTTCCTGGTTGGCTTGTTGCGCACCTGGCTCTGTTTCGTTATCTGGCTGATTTGGCTCATCTGGTTCGCCAAAAACTGAGTCAATTAAATCCATGCTTTCCGCTTGCAATTCATCAAACTCTGATTGATCGTCATTGGCAAAGCCTTCTTGCCTGTCTAATTCTGTGCGCATTTCTAAAAGGTGAGCAGCGATCGATCGCGCCATTTCTTCAGCGTTAGAAGTTTGAACCTTGGAAAAGTCGATCGGTTTAATCACAGTCACTTTTGCCGCCAGATCCATCTGGGCTTGTTTGGCAAGGTGCCGCAGGTCACGCTGGAGTTGCTGCTGCTGGTTAAGCGATAGGGTAAGAAACTGCTGAGGATAGCCGCGCGTGCAAACGTGATAGCTCGCTAAGATCATCTGCTGACGAACGGCTGCCCCCAGCGCCGATAGATAGCTGCTATAAACGCTGTAGTATTCTTCAGCCAAAGAAGCGATCGCCTGATTCAAAATATTAAGTTCGCGTTCTACCTGTTCAATTGCGCTCACCATTACACTCTTACCTCAAGGACATAAAAGGCAGGTCACGCGACCTGCCTTACGTTATTTCATCAACCAATAGATTGAAGGAATTACTTCACTCCCATTTGGGCAGCCACTTCAGCAGCGAAATCTTCCTCTCGCTTTTCGATGCCTTCGCCCATAACAAACCGAACAAAGCGTCGCACCTGAATGTTTTCACCCAGACCCGCAACGTTTTGCTTAACCAAATCCTCCACCGTGATGCTCTGATCTTTGATATAGGGTTGATCCATCAACGATAGTTCCTTCAGTCGCTTCTCTATCCGCCCATCAACGATCTTTTCACGCATGGCGGCAGGCTTGCTACCCAAGTCATCACGCCCCATCTCAATCTCTTTTTCCTTCGCAACCACTTCAGCAGGAATGTCACTAGCTTTGACATATTCCACATTAGGACAAGCAGCAATTTGCATTGCCACATCTTTGACCAATGCCTGAAACGCCTCGTTCCGAGCAACAAAGTCGGTCTGGCAGTTGATTTCTACCAACACGCCAACCCGTCCGCCTGTATGAATATAGCTTCCCACTAAACCTTCAGAAGCAATCTTTCCAGCTTTCTTCTCTGCTGAAGTAATGCCCTTCTGACGAAGCCACTCCATCGCTTTTTCAACATCGCCTTCGGTTTCACCTAAGGCTTTTTTGCAGTCCATCATGCCTGCACCTGTTTTATCGCGCAGTTGCTTGACAAGTTTTGCCGATATCTCAGCCATGTTTTTCCCTCTATGTCACTTCTTTTATTTACGCTTCCTCAGTTTCCTCTTCATCAGCGGGAAAATCGCCTTCGTCATAATCGTACTCTTCGTCATCGTAGTCTTCTTCAACCTCAAGTTGACCATGACGACCTTCGTAAATGGCATCTGCCAAACGACCCACAATTAGCTTAATAGACCGAATTGCATCATCGTTAGCCGGAATAGGAACATCAACGGTGTCTGGGTCGCAGTTTGTATCTAGCAAAGATACGATCGGGATATTGAGTTTTTGGCACTCTTGCACGGCATTGTACTCGCGCCGCTGATCCACCAGCAAAACAATATCAGGAATCTTCCGCATTGCTTTGATGCCGCCGAGATATTTCTGAAGCTTTTCTAGCTCACGACGTAAAACCGCCGCTTCTTTTTTAGGCAACAGGTCAAGTGCGCCCGTATCTTGCCGACGCTCTAATTCTTTAAGGCGATCGACCCGGGTCTTGATGGTTGTCCAGTTGGTTAACATCCCACCCAACCAGCGTTGGTTAACAAAGTACGAGCCACAGCGCAGCGCTTCTTGGGCAATAATTCCGGCTGCCTGCCGCTTGGTGCCAACAAACAAAACTTTCTTACCTTGCTCAGAGGCAGTGCGTAAATAAACATAAGCGTCTTCCATCAACTGGGCAGTTTGCACCAAGTCAATAATATGAACACCGTTACGGGAAGTGTAGATGTAAGGAGACATCTTAGGATTCCAACGGCGGGTTTGGTGACCAAAGTGAACACCAGACTCTAGTAATTGAGCCAAAGAAACAACGGGCATAATTTTTGTAACTCCATTCGGGTTATTCCTCCACCTAGGCGCACTTCTGAAAATTCGGTTGGAAGCTTCAGAAACACCCGAAACCATAGGTGTTATGGAAAATTTTGACAGCTTTTTAAGGTTAGCATAGCGATCGCCCGCCTAACCAAATCCTTGCTCTGAAAGCATACTCATCACCCAAATCTCTCATAGAGAAGCAGTTATCGCATTGCGCCCATCGTATTTTTCCAAGCCAACTCTTTGCACAAAATTTCCAATGCTCGTTGCTCAGCGCCATTAAATAGCTGGCTCTCTGCCAACTCGTTCAAAACCTGTTGAGTAAGCTGCGAGGCAAAGCTTCCTCCAAAGCGGAGCAAATGACTGTAGTAAGAAAACTGGGGCTTTTGGTTACGGTTCAAGTGAAAGCGGTAAATTTCGTCAGAGTTCATTAAGAACGCAGGCGTGTTGACCGGAACAACCACGCGCGGAATGCCATGAACGCCGTAGAGCAAGCCGTCGTCTTCTACCATTGCCCCAATCAGCACAATTCCTAAAAGTGTGCGCGTTTCTGAAATTAAATCGGGGGTAAACAGGGGGTCAGGTTCGCTAGAAAGACGAGGGCCATTGCTCATAAACAGAGGATTCATCAACTGAGAGTTGTAGATAATGCCGACTGCCCAGTTTCTAACCGTTGGTTCTTCAAGCTTAACGAAGCACCCAAATCCGTAATCATCGGCTTGAGGAGGATAATCGACATCAATTTTGTCATCCAACTGGACCACGTAGTCGCAGTGAGTATTAGACTTGACCACTTTGCCCAACTGCCGATTGAACTGCATGGTAAATCTCCTTAAGGTCTTGATGCTATAAGAATAGCGCCCTCATCCATTCTTAAATGACTCTGTTTGATAGAAGTTAAAGCTAGCCTAGCTTCACTTTTAGCAAGCTCCGGACTTGGTTAGCAACACCCCAAAAGTTCTCAAAATGATTTGCAAATCGTATGTGGGTGTCCAGAGCGCCTGATATTGCAGGTCTAAACTAACAATTTCTTCAAAGTCTTTAATTTCCGATCGCCCACTCACTTGCCAGAGTCCTGTCAGTCCTGGCTTAACATTCAGCCGCTGCCAGTGGCGATCGGTGTAGTGAATCACTTCATCGTGGGTGGGCGGACGGGTGCCGACCAGACTCATCTCTCCAACCAAAACATTCCAGAACTGGGGCACCTCGTCCAAGCTGGTCCGTCGCAATAGTCTACCAATACGAGTGATGCGCGGATCTTGCTCGTTCTTGAAAATTAGACCTTCAGCTTCGTTATGTACTAGCGTCTTCAGTCGATCTGCATCCTTTACCATCGAACGAAATTTTAATAAGGTAAAAGGACGACCTTGTAATCCATAGCGCGTTTGTTTATAAAGTACTGAGCCAGGGCTTTCAGCCCGAATAGCGATCGTAATCGGGAGAAACAGCATCGCCAGGATCATCATTCCAGCGATCGCCCCAACAATGTCAATCAATCGCTTCAAGGCACTGTTCACAGACCGATGGGGAGCCAGAAGCTTAAACACGGAAGGTAGCTCACCCAGCATAAGATAAGAACTAATTGCAGACGCAGGATCTGAAACTCCGTAATGGGTCATCGTTAATACCCAAAAAACATCCGTGTTTGTACATAAAAATATAACTTCACCCTGGATCAAAGCAAATTTGAGCTTCAAAGCTTTACGAGAACTTCATATAAATGAATAAATTAACTGAAGTTGATAAGGTTTTCCTTAAAAAACAAATTTCCTTCAGAAAGCAGTTTGTTAGTAATTAAACGGACATTTTTTAGAATTTTAAGGATTGAATTAACGAAAATATCCTCCGAAAGTAACCCGCCGAAAAGGATAAAGAATTTTTGTTTATGGCTCTCATAAATCGCGTTCATTAAAGGGCGATCGCTCATCTTTTTTAAGAAAGTTAACCTTTGTTTAAGAAGTCGTAACACTCTGTAGCTTTATTTAAAATACTGTTATTCTCGATACATCTTAATAAATTGATTTCATCAAATAGACAAAGGAAGAACTTATGAAAGCGTCAAAGCATTTAGGTGAATCTGTGTTGATGACCTTACTCTTAGTTGTCGTCTGTGTCGGCTTTATAGGCTATATGTTTGTGCAATCAGGCGCTTTATAAACGTCGATTAAGACTTTAAGAAATCCCTGGAGGCACTGAGTCAGTGCCTTTTTTATTACCTTAATCTCTACGTGTCTCTGCACAAAGTAGACCCGGGAGATTGCAACTTTAGCGAAACCATTATCTGAAAGCATTTGGATAGATATTTTGCGATGAACAATTTATTAGAGTGAGATACGAGGGCACAAACCTGGTAGATTTAGCGGAGTACCCGTAGAAATAGACGCAAGCAGATGAAAGTCCTAGTTATTGGCGGTGACGGCTACTGCGGTTGGGCAACCGCATTGTACCTTTCCAATCGAGGTTACGAAGTTGGTATCCTAGACAACATGGTTCGGCGGCACTGGGACATGGAGCTTTGCGTCGAAACGTTAACCCCGATCGCCCCGATTCAGTCTCGGATTCAACGCTGGAAAGACCTGACGGGCAAGCAGATTGATTTGTTTGTTGGCGACATTACGAACTACGAGTTCCTAAGTCGAGCCATGCACCAGTTTGAGCCAGAAGCCGTTGTGCATTTTGGTGAACAGCGATCGGCTCCTTTTTCAATGATTGATCGAGAGCACGCCGTTTTGACCCAGGTTAATAATGTGGTCGGCACGCTCAATCTTTTGTATGTCATGCGCGAAAGCTTTCCCGACTGCCATTTGGTTAAGCTTGGCACCATGGGCGAGTACGGCACTCCTAATATTGACATTGAAGAAGGCTTTATTACTCTTGAACACAATGGACGCAAAGATACGCTGCCCTATCCTAAGCAGCCTGGTTCGTTCTATCACCTCAGCAAAGTGCATGATTCTCACAATATTCACTTTGCCTGTAAGGTTTGGGGGCTGCGAGCTACTGACCTGAACCAGGGGGTAGTTTATGGAGTGCTAACTGAAGAAACAGGCATGGATGAATTGCTGATCAACCGTCTAGATTATGACGGGGTGTTTGGGACGGCTCTGAATCGCTTCTGCATTCAGGCGGCGATCGGGCATCCGTTAACGGTCTATGGAACAGGTGGACAAACCCGAGCATTTTTAGATATCCGAGACACGGTGCGATGCGTGGAATTGGCGATCGCCACTCCAGCAGACCCCGGCAAATTCCGCGTCTTCAACCAATTTACCGAACTCTTTGGCATCGGCGATTTGGCAATGATGGTTAAAAAAGCCGGAACTACATTGGGATTAAATGTAGAAGTGACTCATCTAGAAAATCCTCGTGTCGAGATGGAAGAACACTACTTCAATGCCAAAAATACTAATCTGCTTGATCTAGGGTTACAGCCTCACTTCCTCTCCGATTCTCTGTTAGACTCGCTGCTGAATTTCAGTGTCAAGTACAAGAGCCGCGTTGATGAGACGCAGATTTTGCCTAAAGTAAAGTGGAAACGATAAATTGGTAATCATGACAAGCCCTGAATATTGCTATTGCAGGTAGTTTCACTCGGTGCTGCATATAGTGAAAGCAGCACCTATTTTTTACTGCCCTCTTATCCATTGGCATTCATGACCTCTGCACTTGCTCGACTCAGCCTGCTCAACGGTCTTAAAATATCAGCCCAAAGCGCCCTTAAGAGCCAGCTTACTTATGCGAATTGCTCTGTTTACCGAAACTTTTCTGCCTAAAGTCGATGGAATTGTGACTCGCTTGAGTCATACGGTTGATCATTTACAACGACTAGGGAATCAGGTGCTAGTAATCTCGCCAGACGGCGGACTCACAGAATATAAGGGAGCCAAGATTTATGGCATTCCTGGGTTTCCGTTGCCTCTTTATCCTGAACTGAAGCTGGCGCTGCCTCGTCCATCCATGCGCCAAGTTTTAGAAACGTTTCAGCCCGACTTGATTCATTTAGTGAATCCAGCAGTGCTGGGTTTGGGGGGCTTGTATTATGCCAAGTCGTTAGATGTGCCCCTAGTTGCGTCTTACCATACCCATTTACCCAAGTATCTGGAGCACTATGGTCTAGGAATGTTGGAGGGTGTACTCTGGGAACTCCTAAAGGCGGTTCATAATCAGGCGCAAATCAATCTTTGTACTTCTACTGCTATGCAAGAGGCGCTGACGAGTCATGGCATTGAGCGGGTTGCGGTATGGCAAAAAGGAGTTGATACGGAGCTATTTCAGCCTAATCTGGGCAGCCCAGAAATGCGATCGCATCTTACCCAAGGGCATCCTGAAAGCCCACTCTTGCTTTATGTGGGTCGTCTTTCAGCAGAAAAAGAAATCGATCGCATTAAACCCGTCCTTCAATCGATTCCCGGTGCTCGATTAGCACTGGTAGGCGACGGACCCTACCGCCAAGAACTTGAGAAACATTTTGCTGATACGCCTACTTATTTTGTTGGCTACATGACCGGGCAAACCCTCGCTTCTGCCTTCGCTTCTGCCGATGCTTTTATCTTTCCTTCTCGCACAGAAACTTTGGGCTTGGTGCTGTTGGAAGCCATGGCAGCAGGTTGTCCCGTCATTGCAGCCAATGCTGGAGGGATTCCGGATATTATCTCGGATGGAGCCAATGGTTACTTGTTCGATCCGCAGGACGAAGGAGGTGCGATCGCCGCGACCCAGCGCCTCCTCTCCCACGCAGACGAACGGGAAACGCTGCGACAAAATGCTCGGATGGAGGCAGAGCAATGGGGCTGGGCAGCAGCAACACGACAATTACAAGGATTTTATCAAGCTGTATTAGATGAGCGATCGATGCCAACGGCTGCTTAAGCGATCTCCCTGACCGCAGCCTGTGCCTCTCGACGCAGCCCAGTGGCGATCCGAAATAGTTCTTGCCCAGTATGAAGATAATGATCGTCATAACTGGTTGTAAACCGTTCTAGCTCATCGATTCCATCGCTGACCTGGTTCAGGCAATAGTACAGATGCGCTGCTACTCCAGCTAAATTAGGAGGATTGGGTCTGGAACTAAAAGCTTGTTGTGCTTTTTGCAAATAATCCCTGCATTCCTCTAAGTAAGCCTGAAATGCTTCTAGCAATTCGTCATCAAAAGGATCAGCCGCAAGGGCATTAATCTGAGACTTTAAAGGCTTAAGAACCAGATTTAGCCATCGGATAATGGGTTGATAAACCTGCTTTAGCCAAAGCTTGAAAAGCTCATCGCTATCTCGACTACTTTGCCGCTGTCGATATCGTTTTTGTGCTTCAGCAGTTCGTTCTTGACGGGTAGGGCGGCGGGCAGCAGGGTCAAATCCAGCAGCTTTGGATGCGTGGTTAATTTGGCGATCGTAGGACTGTCGTTTAAACGGATCACCTAAAATCTCATAAGCAACGTTCAGTTGCGCAATTTGCTCATGACTGGCAGACGATGAATTTGTATCAGGATGTAGCTGTTTAGCAAGGCGACGGTAAGCTTGCTTAATCTCTGCCTGACTTGCTGTCTGGCTAACCTCTAGAGTAGTATAGTGATTCGATTTTGACATATGCCTATTTTATCGGCATTCTCTCCTATCCTAAAACAGTGGAGGCTACTAATTCTGGATCTTGAAACAGTGGCGTGCTCAAATAACGCTCACCAAAACTAGGCTGAATCATCACAATTAGCTTGCCTGCGTTTTCAGAACGGCAAGCCACTCTAGTCGCTGCTGCCAAAGCTGCACCTGTAGAAATCCCAGACAGCAGTCCTTCTTCACGCGCTAAGCGACGACCATACGCGATCGCCTCATCATCACTAATGGTAATCACTTCGTCGATCAACTCTACCTTTAAAACTTGAGGTACAAACCCCGCTCCAATCCCCTGAATTTTATGAGGCCCTGGTCGCCCACCCGATAGGATAGAGCTATTGGCAGGTTCAACAGCGATCGCTTTGAAACTAGGCTTTCGCTGCTTCAAAACTTCAGCTACGCCTGTAATCGTGCCGCCTGTACCCACGCCTGCTACTAACATATCAACTTGTCCCTCGGTGTCTTCCCAGATCTCGTTGGCAGTAGTCTCACGATGAATTTTTGGATTCGCCAGATTGCTAAACTGTTGCAGCATATAAGCATCAGGCAAAGAATTGACAATTTGCTGTGCTCGTTGAATACAGCCGCCCATACCCTCAATGCCGGGAGTTAGCTCTAGCTTTGCCCCATAAGCTCGCAACATTGCCCGTCGCTCAGAACTCATAGTTTCTGGCATCGTCAAAATTAATTGATAACCTTTTGCTGCCGCTGTCATTGCTAGCGCAATCCCTGTGTTGCCAGAAGTGGGTTCAACCAAAATCGTCTTCCCTGGCGAAATCAGTCCCTTCTGCTCTGCATCTTCAATCATGCTAATCCCAATCCGATCTTTCACCGATGCAGATGGATTCATTCCCTCTAGCTTTACCACAATTTGAGCGACACACCCCGCAGTTTGAGGAATGCGGTTCAGACGTACTAATGGAGTGCGACCAATTAATTCAGTGATGTTGTTAGCAATTCGCATAGTTCACAAAAGGAGGTGAGGAACGAAAAATGAAATTGATTAAATGTAATACATGATATCTAGTCGCTGTCTTGCTTCTCGCTTCTCAGCAATGTCTTGTAGCGTATACCTTTGCAAAATTACATCCGAGGCTTGACCTGCTTCTTGCCAAACTTCCCGAATGACAGTACCTTCTACAGATTTAGGCTCTCGATGGGGATCATGCGGTTGAGAATCGGTCCCTTCTATGCACTTCACAACCTCAAAAAGAGTAATTTTCCAAGGCTCTCTAGCCAAAATGTATCCTCCTTTTGCACCTCGTTGGCTCCGAACAAGCCCTGCCCGCCTAAGGGTCGCCAAGAGTTGTTCGAGATAGCGATCGGGAATGCTTTGTTCTATTGCTATTTGTCGGATTTGCAAAGGTTCACCATTGCTGTAACAAGCAGTCAGTTCTAGAAGAGCTAGCAGCGCATATTCACTTTTGCAGGAGAGTTCCACAGGTAGAAAGAGAGAAGATAAGACTACTCTTTTAGTATACCCCGGTTCTACAGTGGGGTTTGTAGGGTTAAGTTTTTCAAACATAAAGAAGCTCAAGCTTATGGAAAAGCTTGAGCTTCTTTATGTTTACCTGGAACCCCAAAGAGTTCTAGATTAAACCCTAACTCGTAGCTTAGAACGAGAAGGTTGTTCTTAGTGCGCCAACGAAAGTTGAGTCATTAGCACTGTCATTACCAGGACTGTCAATGTAGATCAGACCAGGAGTAACAGAAATATTGTCACTCAACTGAAGTTTGTAGAAGATTTCTCCAACAAATGAGTTGTCATCATCTAGACCCAAAGCTAGGTCAGAATCGTAAGGAGCAACACCTGCCAACACACCGAGCATGTTACCACTACCACCCAAGTCACGAATTGCCAAGGTTGCTTGGTAGCTCCAAACATCGTAGCTGTTGTTGCCAATATCAATAATTGGAATATAGGCAGCGTTACCACCAACTTCAAAGTCACCAAACTTGAAGTTGACCAAAGCACCGTAGGTATTAGCAATAGCAGGTCCACCCGAACCACCGTTAGTGAAGCCAGTGCCACTATAACCATTTCCATAAACTAGGGCAGCATCCAAGAAATCGCTAAGGTAGGTTAACTGAGCGATGATACCGTAGTCTCCGTTGAACAGACCTGCGCCAGGGCTTGAGCGTTCTGCTTCAGCAGCAGAATAGCCAAAATCAAGGCTGAAGTTATCTGATAATTGAACGATCGCACCTAAGCCTGCACTTCCTGGAATAAAGTCATAGGCGGGAGGACTACCAAAGCTGCCGATAGAACCGCCACCATCGCTATCCAAAGGAGTAATACTGCTGGCAACCCAGTCAGAATCAGCATAACCTTGAGCCGCAACCGTCACATCAACGCTGTTGCCTAAGGGGAAGGTGTAGTAGAGCTTGTCTAGAGTGATGTTATCGCCTACACCTGAACCAATTGTCCAGTTCGTTCCGCCAAATCCATCAAATCTATCGATATCACGGGCCTGAAGACGGGCTCTCAAGAGGTCGTCGCCAGTGAAGCTAGTATCAAAGTTCAAGCGAACTCGGTAGCCAGCAAGAGGCTGATCATCAAACGCATCGTCTTCATCAATAGGTACACCAACGATGAAGATAGTTTCACCCTTCAGCTTGGTGGTAGTGGAGAACTGGTTTGCTTCCAACTCAGCAGTGCGAGCTTCTAAAGAATCAACGCGACCACGCAAAGTTGCCAGTTCAGCAGCGAACTCTTCTTGAAGCCGCTGTAGAGTAGCAAGGTCTTCGGCGGTCGCTAGGTCTGCTGTGCTCGCCGCAATCAGGTCGCTGATCCGGTCTAGGCACGAACTCAAACCCGCTGCAAACTCGTAGCGCGTCAACGCCCGGTTCCCTTGGTATGTCAGGTTAGGATAGCCCACGATACACGCATACTTCTCAACCAGGTTTTGCAACGCAGTATATGCCCAGTCGCTAGGACGGACATCGGAGAGGCGATCGATGGTCAACCCACCGGCTTGTGCCAGACCGTTGTTGCCTTCGTTGCTATATTCAACAACCTGATTGAGCGAGTCAACGTTGGAGGGAGCAGGGGCAACTGGAGCAGCAGGGGCAACTGGAGCAGAAATCTGAGCCACTTGGGTAGGTGCAATAGGAGCCATCTCTGCAGGTGCATCTGTTGAAGCTGTAGGAGCTAATTCAGCAGTAGGAACAGCGCTGATTTGGACTGGAGCAACTTCAGGAGCAGCCACAGAATCAATGTGTAAACTTGTAACGTCGCCTAGCAATACATCAGCTTTTGTGGAAGGCTGAGTTTCTGCCGCGATCGCAGAAGAAGAAACGATCAAAGCCGCGCCGAGCAGCGCTGGCGTAGCTAGAAGAGAGTTCCAAAGAACTTTAGATAACATAAAAATTTTCCTCACACCTAAATCAAGAATGACTCTGAGTAACATTCTACGCTAAAGAAATTCGATCGATCAAGGGTAGCTTCAAAGAAAACTTAAACTTAATTAACGAAAAGCCTTGCAGATTAAGGCTTAGGAGTGAAGATCTTTTTCTCAAAAAAGGCGGAGTTGAACATAATTTGCCAACTCCGCTAGATCAATTTAGAAGCTAAACGTGGTTCTAACGACCCCAATGACAGCAGTATCATTGTTGCTGTTGTGGTTCGGCTCAGTCAAAACAATCACACCAGGAGTAATACTGATGTTGTCACTAAGCCGAAGACGATAGAAACCCTCAAGGTGAAGACCAACATCTGGATCACTTCTGCGATCGCCAGAGAGGAGGTCGCCAACTTCTGCATCGGCACCCGTCAAGCGAGGCTGAATACCTGCAACAATACCTAATTGGTTGCCTCTACCACCTAAATCAGGAAGTGCAACCGTTAGAGCATAGTTCCAAACATCAGCATCACCCACCCCAATGGCGCGGATGTGAGAGTAACCTGCCCAGCCACCAACTTGGAGTCCGCTCGACACCTTAAAGTTAGCCTCAACGCCATAGGAGTTGATCGACAGAGGTCTCCCAATTGATACACGAGCCAGAGAACTGCCTGTTCCAGTATTGTTGCCAATAGAGCTGCCGGCGCTGTCCCTTCCCTGAACGTAGGCATTGATGTAGGTAAGACCTAAAGTCAAGCGATTAAAGGGGGTCAAGGTTAGTTGACCAATTGCACCATAGTTACCATTGAACAAACCGGCACCACTACCAGAACGTTCTGCTTCGCCAGCTAGGTAGCCCAGTTGAAGCGTAATCTGGTCATTGAACTGAATACTTGTAGCCGCTCCTGCGTTGACGCTCGGAGCACGGTAGATAGGGTTAAACCGACCAAACCGAGAAAGGGCACCCGTACCGCTTGAACTAAAGGGGCTAACCGTGTTGACGATATCGTTGAAAGCACCCGCATTGGCAACAATTCGAGCAGTAACCTTATCGCCAATTGGGAAGCGATAGTATAAGTCATCAAGCTCAAGGGCGTTGCTTGTGCCCGTGTCATAACCCAGCCGTCCTTCGTTGCCTAACAGCGAGGAAGAAGTTGCAGGATCGGTGGTGACAAATCGGTTAAAGTTACCTGCTTGAAGACGGGCTCTCAACTGATCTCGACCGGTGAAGCTGGTATCAAAGTTTAGACGAGTCCGATATTGGAAAGTTGTTTCATTGATATCACCCAGATCATTCTCGGTGCTATCGTTACCACCGCCAAAAATGTCACTGACTGAAAAAACGGTCTCACCCACCAGCTTTGTCGTGGTAGAGAACTGGTTTGCTTCTAACTCAGCAGTCCGAGCTTCTAAAGAATCCACCTTGCCGCGTAGGGTTGCCAGTTCAGCAGCGAACTCTTCTTGCAAGCGTTGGAGCGTCGCCAGGTCTTCCGCGGTCGCTAAGTCAGCCGTGCTCGCTGCAATCAGGTCGCTGATCCGGTCTAGGCACGAACTCAAACCCGCTGCAAACTCGTAGCGCGTCAACGCCCGGTTCCCTTGGTATGTCAGGTTAGGATAGCCCACAATACACGCATACTTCTCAACCAGGTTTTGCAACGCAGTATATGCCCAGTCGCTAGGACGGACATCGGAGAGGCGATCGATGGTCAACCCACCGGCTTGTGCCAGACCGTTGTTGCCTTCGTTGCTATATTCAACAACCTGATTGAGCGAGTCAACGTTGGAGGGAGCAGGGGCAACTGGAGCAGAAATCTGAGCCACTTGGGCAGGCACTGGAGCGATGACAGCGGCTGCCTCGCTAACTTGTACCGCAGCCACTTTAGGCAATGAAACTGAGGCTAGTACATCAGAAGTAGAAGCTCCGCTGAGTTGGACTTCAGCTTCAATAGCGATCGCGGGCACTGCTGTAAACAGCGTAGCAACAAGAAATGCAGGAGATGCCAGCAGTGTGCTCCATAAAACTTTATTCATCATTTCCTCACACCTTAATAAATTAAGAAATGCTCAAAAGCTCAGAGCATTTCACCCCAGAGAATAACACTAAGGAATTCTGAAACCATGTCGTCCAAGCAACAACTGAAATGATGGCATAAACGGATTAAACAGCGTCAACATAACGTATGGCACTACTCTTCATCAGTCATTCTTCTAAAAATAACCTAGATTAAAGAAAATACATTATTCAGGACAGTATTCATGACCTAGACAAGGCTCAATGAATTAATTAAAAGTTAAGAACTTATAAACTAAGTAGTCTAGAAAAGTCAGTTGACTTACAAGATAGTGAGTTTTTTTAAGGTTAATAGAAGGTATTTTATACACGCCTTCAATTCCTATACTAGGTTGCAAATTTAGACCTCTACATGTTACTCAAAAGCCTCTTAGAGCAAAAGTGAAACTTCTAGGAAAAAGGTTTAGCTCATACCGAAATATCATTTCTGCTATGCATCCGTAGATAGACCCCACAAACAAAAATGCTGTCTCTGGGTAAGAGATGGCATCATACAAAAATTTAGGTTTAAAAAACTATCCGCTCCTACCAGACGCGAATAGACAAAAGCCTAAACACAAGGATAGGAGCGGTGTAGCGGGTCTTTAATTGACCTAGACTGCTGGGAGGGACTCTAAAAGCCAACCCAGCTTTCTTAAGGAAGTTAGTGAAACTCTCTCAAAAAAGATGACCTTACTGCTAGAGAGCAGCCCCAGCACACAGCCAGCTCACGTCAATTTGAAGACCCAAGCATTTACTACTATCTGACATAAGCATCACCTCCTGAATTTCTAAACGGCTTGTAGAACAGAAGAGTGTCAAGCACTCAGCGGGTATTACATCCTGTGTAATACACCTATTACAAGATAACACAGGAATTTAAAAGCCGAGGAGCTACATTGGTTGTTAGAGAAGGTTAGCGATCGCCATGAAAAAGCCCCCATGGAAGGAGGCAAAAATCTAAATTTAACGAAGCTAAATGTTTAGAGAGCGTTGCCTCTGGGCAGCACCTCTTCAGGGAAGATAAAGTTTTCGTGAATCTGGTCTTGAGGTGCCATCCAGGCCCGGATGCCCTCGTTTAACAAAATGTTCTTCGTGTAAAACGTCTCAAACTCCGGATCCTCGGCCGCCCGGA